>Ga0209270_1000413_pt1 | contig 96958 bp, 73 predicted proteins | sample MTBAKSrepl1MetaG_FD_187456 | JGI IMG/M metagenome (GOLD analysis project Ga0209270, IMG submission 187456) | Enrichment culture microbial communities from Arthur Kill intertidal strait, New Jersey, USA, that are MTBE-degrading - MTBE-AKS1... | ecosystem: Environmental > Aquatic > Marine >...
GTCAAAAAACAGCAAGATGACCAAATTAAGGAAGAACAACTCCGGTTGTGGAAGGACGACGGCGAATGACATTGTCAGGAGTCGTCGGCCTCTTCAAAGCCACCGACAAGGTCGGTGGTAGTTTACTCAGTTCACCGGCCGTGACGAATTTTATTTTGAAATTGTACCTTTTTCTGGCCGCGAAAACCGCGTTCAGATGATGCTTCAAATATCTCAGACCTATGCCTAAATATCTCGATCCGGCCGAGAGAAACAACCGCCGCCGGCCGGCCCCGGAGGCCAGCAGGTCGTAGGCGTTGGTCGGGTGAAAGTAGCCGGACAGAACCGCGGGCGATCCTCCGCCCATCAGCCGATGCAGCCGGGCTTCCAGGCCGGGTTGGCCGAAGAGGATGTTCCAGGGGGCCGAATACCCGGCCTTGGTCAAGGGATGGCGGGTTAAAACCATGGTGTTGGGCACTTCCAGCAACCGCAATCCGCCGGGCCGGACATGGCTGTCCGCCGCCGGGTGATAGGGTCGTTCCGGCGCACCGCGCCAGTCGATGGTCAGGGTCTTTAAACGGCCGCCCCGGACCAGATTGCCGAAATATTCGAAAAATTTCCCGCCGCCGCCCGGCGGACGATAGACGCCCGGCTGAGCCGTGCCGTCGACTTCCAGCCCTAATTCCTCTAAAAGATTGATAATAAACCCATCGGCGAAATCCATGCCCTGGCGGGTCGATTTGACCCCATAGCCCTTGATCTCGGACCAGGTCCAGGTCATCATCTCCCTGATCCAGGCCAGGTCCTCGGCCTCATGGACCCAGGCCTCTTCCTGGGTGGAAAACCGCAGCAGATGCGGGTGCCAGCCGACTTCGTCGCCCTCGGCCCGGACTTGGTCCCATAATTCTTCAAACTGGGCGAAGATATAGTCGGGCCGGCCCGCGGCCAGGGCGATGTCCTCGTCGGCCTGCAAGCACCAGGTCACCTTGGGCCGGCCGCCGTCGTCGTCCTGATAAGCCCCCAGGGCCGTCCGCACGGCCGGGACGCCTTCGATCACCCCCCGCCAAGTCAAAGCCCGTCTCCGCCGGTCCCGGCGCCGGCCGTTGAGTTCCGGGGTGTCCGGCTCCACGTCGGCCCAGATCACCACCAGGAGCAAGCCGTCAAAACCCACGCCGGGATTCTCCCAAGACTTCTTGATATAGGGCCCGGGTCCGTTCGACGACCCGGTCCCGGTCGAAACCGAGCCGGCGCAGACAGTCCGGACCGGCCGCTGAAAGCCGTCGCCTCAAATCGTCATCGGTCATAATCGAAAGGATGGCCTGGGCCAGGGCCTCGGGGTTTCTGGGCGGAACCAGATAGGCGCATTTCAGATGAGGAAAGGCTTCGGCCGTATAACCCGCGTCGGTCAGGATGACCGGCAGGCGGGCGGTCATGGCTTCGAGAATAGTCGCGGCGAAACAATTTTCAATCGGGGACAGGGTGCAGAAACAGTCGCTGGCGGCCAGCAGGCGATGGACGTCTCCCCGGCTCCCGGTCATAATCATAATTTTTCCCAGACCCAGTTCCCGGATCAATTGGGCGGCCTGGTCCGATTGTTCCCCATGACCCACCAGCAGAAACCTGGCCCGTTCCGCCTGCCCCCTGACCAGGGCCGCGGCCCGGATAAAGGTCAGCGGGTCCTTGAAATCATAGAGCCGGCCGACAAAGGTGGCGACAAAGGCCTCGGGGGGCAAGGCAAACTCGCGGCGCACCTCGGACCGGTACCCGGCCCAGGCGGATGAATCCGGGTCAAACCGGGTAAAGTCAATCAGGTGTTTGATGTCACGCAGCCCGTCCCGCCGGCCCAAGGCGTGCAGAATTTCATCCTGCTCCTTGGTGGCTGAAATGATCCGGTGGGGTAATTTGAGCAGAAGGCGGTTGAACCAGCGGGGTCCCAGCCGGACGTCGCTGCCGATCACGGTCAGGACAAAGGGTTTGCCCCACCAGAGCCGGGCCAGGCCCCCGGCTGGAGCCGGGCTGGTGGTAAAGACATGGACCAGATCGGCGCGGCGGGCCAAGGCCAGGCCTCGGACCAGGAAAGCCAGGATAAAAAAGGGGAATTGGAAGCGGGCCAGCCAGGATTTTTTCAAGTTCTCGGGCAGGCCCAGGCCGTAGGCCACCCGGTGGAGCCGTTGGGGCCAGAAGTAGGAGAAGCGCCGGACTTCGATGCCGTCCATGACCTCTTCGGCCGGGGTGTCCCGGTCCTGGGGCAGCAAGACCGTGACCCGGCAGCCCGACCGGACCAGCTCCCGGGCCAACTGGTAATAACATTCCCCGGCGGCCTGGCCCTTGAAACAGTTCATCATGAAAAGGACCTTCGGCCCGCTCTTTTCATCTCCCCCGGACCTTATTCTCAATCCCACGGTTCGAGCCGGCCCCTTAAAACCTTTAAATAAAGTTTGCGGATCAACCGGGCCGCCAGGCGGTTGGCCAAAATCGGGTGAAAAAGCGGGGCCGCCCTCTTCAGATGCCGGTCAAGAAAGCCGCGGACCAGTTGGGTGTTGATGGAATCCAGGGCGATGCCGTAAGCCCGGTGCCGCTGGGCAAAAGTGAAATCATCGGTCTCGAAGGGTATATTGTCCGGGGCGATGTCGCCGCCGGGGTTCTCCCAGGTGTACGGGCTGTAATGGGGGTTGAGCCTAGCGTTGTTCCGCACCCAGTCGACCAGTTCGGTGCCGGGGAAGACCTGGTACACCCCGTAGCCCGGAATGTCCACCTTGAGCCGTCGGTTGAACTCGATCAGGTTCATGGCGTCCTGGAAGTTTTCGCCGGGGCCACCGATCAGATTGAAGGTCTTGACGATCAGACCGGCCCGCTGGGCGGCGGCAATGGCCGCTTCGATGCGCTCGAGGGTCAGGCCCCGTTTGAGGATTTTCATGGTCTCGGGATTGACCGTCTCGACGCCCATGGCTACCACCCGGCAGCCGGCCTCCTTCATCCTGGCCATGAGTTCATAGTCGACATTGTCAGCCCGCAGCCCCTGACCGCAGAGCCAAACGATCTTGAGCCGGCGGGCCAGGATTTCGTCGCAAATGGCCAGGGCTCTCTTGGGGTCGAAGGCGAAATTGTCGTCCACGATGGAAAACTCCCGGAGGCCGAACCGATTTACCAGGTATTCCATTTCGTCGACCACCCGCCGGGGACTCCTGGCCCGGAAGCCCCTGGCCCCGACGTTGCGGATCGAACAGTAGATGCACCGGTGCGGACAGCCCCGCGTGGTGTAGATGGGCAGACTCTTGCCGTACCCATGGACGTCGAAATGTTCAAAGGCCGGATAGGGCAGGCTGTCGAGGCTGGCGATCAGTCTCCTTTTGGCCGTCCGCACGACCTGCCCGTTTTCCTTCAGGGCCAACCCAGGCACCCGGCTCAGGTCGTCCTTTGTTTCCAAGGCCCGCAGAAGTTCGACGATGGTCGTTTCGCCTTCGCCTAAAACGGCTATATCGAAGTGGTCCAGAGACATGACGAAATCAGTGTCGACGGTGACGCCGAAACCGCCCAGGACGATAATCACGCCGGGCAGGCGCTCCTTGATCTCTTCGGCCAAATCATGGGCCGGATAAATCCCCCGGGTGGTGGCCGACAGGCCGACCGCTTGGGGCCGCAATTTGCGCAGGACGTCATTGAGCCGGGCCGGAGAGTCGTACTCCATGTTCAGACAGACCACGTCGTGCCCTTCGGGTTGGCAAACGGCCGCCAGCATGGCCAGGTTGAGCGGCGGCTCCTTGGGCGTCTCATAGAGCGTGGGCATGGACGGTTGTAAAAACAGGACCCTCAAGTTTCGTTCTCCTCTTCCCCCTCCTCGTCCTCGGAGGAAACGGGCTGATCGATCCGTTCCAGACGCAGCAAGGATATCTGCTCGGAAATCAGGCCCAGGGCGAAAATCAAGGCGGCCACGCTGATCATCAGGACCATGGGATTGGTCAAACGGGAGCCTTGGAAAAACACTCGGTGAATGGCGTAAGTCAGACCGGGGGCCAGGAAGAGCATGCCCAAAGGGAAGAAGACCTTCATCGGGCTGAACAGGCTGATGATCTTGATCATGATGGCGAAAAACCTCAGCCCGTCCCGGACGATCTTGATCTTGCTTTTACCGGTTCGTTGCCCGGCCCGGATAGGCACGTATTTGACGCCGTACCCGGCCTTGAACAGGGCCAGGGTGATGGTCGAGGGATAAGAAAAGGTGTTGGGCAACAGGTAAGCGAACCGCCGGGCCAGGTCCCGCCGGATGGCCCGAAAGCCGGAAGTAAGGTCTTCGACTTTGTGGTCGGCCAGGTAGGTGGCCGTATCGCTGAAAATCCGGTTGGCCAGGGACCGGTGAAACGAACCCTGGGTCTTGAAATTCCTGGCCCCGACCACCATGTCGTACTGGTCCAGGTGTTCGAGCAGACCGGGAATCTCGGCCGGGTCGTGCTGGCCGTCGCCGTCCATCAGGACCAGATTCCGGCCCCGGGCCGAGCGGATGCCCGTTTTGACGGCGGCGCCGTTGCCCCGGTTATAGACGTGACCGATCACCCTGGCTCCGGCCTCTTCGGCCTCCCGGCCGGAACCGTCCGTGGACCCGTCGTCCACGACCAGGACCTCGAAGTCGGGAAACATTGCCCGAACCTGTCTTACCACGGCGCCGACCACCCCGGCCTCGTTGTAAACCGGGATGACGACCGTGACTTCAACCGGCGTTTTTCTCTTTTTTCCGGCCATCATTTCACCGCGTAGACCCGGTAGCCTTCGGCTTGGTAAAGCCTTTCCCATCCGTTTTTACTGAAATTTATCCATAAACGCAACTTTTCCGACGAAAAGGCCGTTTGCAGATATTCCCCGAGCAAGTCTTCCCTGGTCAGGACATGGGTTGCGCCCAGTCTTTTCAATCCCGCCAGGACGTCCTCCCAAGAGGCCGCCCCTTCGATGATGGGCCGCAGGACCTCGCCGGAATAGTAAGTGTGGTAAAAATAGTCCCGGTCGCAATAATAACCCCGGCCGCCGGCGAAAAGAAAGAGGACCCTGGCGCTGGGAGGCAAATGACGGTTGATGAAGTCCATGGCCGGATAGTGATCCAGTCGGCGGGTCAGATAGGCCTGACGGCTCTCCCGGCCGGTCAGATAAGGCGCCGGGTCGAGTTTAGACCAGAATTGGGCGGCCCAAGCCCCGTTGGGATAGAGAAAAGCGGCCAAGACCAAGGCCGGGATCGCGGCGGCCAGCCGGCCGGGCATGACCCTGGACAGAGCGGACCACAAGGCTTTCAGGCCGAACACGGTCAGGATGACCAGGACCGGGAGGATCGGGACCAGGTAACGGACCAAGAACGAAGCCTGAAAAAAAACGACCGTGGTCCACAGGAGAGCTAAAAGGGCCAGGGGCCTGACCTCCGGAGCGGCCGGTCTGATCAGGGCCAACGGCGGCAGGAGGAGCAGACCGGGATTGAGGACGCCGTCGAAAAACCGGGGATTGAAATCCCGGCCCTGGAAAAAGGCCCGGACGGGAATGAGCAGGACCTGGCCCAAGGATTCACCGTAAAAAAAGCGGCGGGTGGTGAAGAGGTCGAAGTCATATCCGGCCGGAGTCACGGCGGGCAAGCCCCAGAGGCCATTATAAAGAGGATAGATCGGGTTGCCGGTCAGGACGAAATTCTTGACCAGCCAGGGCGAAAAGACCAGCAGGGCCAGGCCGAGGTAGACCGCGCTCCCGCCGATGGATCGGGCCGTTCCGGCCCGGCGGCGGGACAGCACCCCGGCCAGGCCCAACCCCAAAAGCGGCAAGGCGATCAGGGCGTTGTATTTGGTCCCCAGGCCCAGCCCCAGGGCTAAGGCCGACAGGAGGAAGAATCGACCCCGGCCGGTCTCCCGCCACCAAATCAGCCCAAGAACGGCGGCCGTCATAAAAAAGGCCAGGCCCAGGTCCACGTCGGCCGAGACGGCCAGGCGCATGATCATGGGGGTGGTCAAAAAGATCAAGGCCCCGGCCAGCCCCCAGTTCAAACCCAGCCGCCGCCGGAGATAGAAGAATAGCAGGAGGGCCGTGGCCAGGCCGAAGCCGTTGTGAATAAGTTTGGCCCCCCAGTCGGCCTTCAGGGCCAGGGGGATGAGGTAAAGCAGCTCCAAATTCATCGGGTAATATGAAAAATAGGCCCAAGGCGTCTCGACAAAGCCGCCGGCCCGCAGCCAGAGCTTGGGTACGGCCAGATGGTGGATCAGGGCGTCCTTTTCCAAGGGCGGTAAAAAATCCAAAAGGATGGTCCAGACAATGGCGGCCGCCAGGAGCAGAATCAGAACGACCCGGACGGCCCCGGCCAGGGAAGATAAAGGGTCTGGTTTTGCTTTGACCGCGATCAAAAGAACCCCGGCACGAACAGACCGACCAGCCCGAACAGGACCAGGACCCAGCCCAAGGGAGCCAGGAAAGAGGCTCCCTGGCCGCGAGTCGAAAGCCCGGCGGCGGAAGCGGCCAGACCTAAAATGATCAGGATCAGGTTCAAGCCCACGTCAGGCCCCACAGCCACAGCCCGAAGCCGCCGGCCCAGACCAGAACCCAGGGCCAGGCCCGGACCCAAGACCGACCCTTCTGATGAAAAAATCTCTTGATGAAAACGAAGGTCGCCAAGACCCAGATGAAAAACCCCCCGGCGGCCGCCCCGGCCGCGCCGGTTTGAGGCCGGGCCGGTCGGCGCATCAGGTCCAGGTAAACCTGGGCTTGTTTGGCCGCCGCTTCCGGGGAAGCTTCCGGGCAGAGTTTTTGCCGGGCTCTGAGCCCAGCCAGCTCAGGTTCGGCCGCGGCGAGGAGGTCCCTCCTCGGGGTGAAAAGGCTGCGGGCCCCGTAAAGACCGGAACGCATTCCAGCCAAGGACCGAACCGCCTCCTCCACCCGTCCCTGGCCGGCCAGGGATCGGCCCAGAATCAGAAGCCTTTCCGCCGCGGTCTCGGCCGACCCCCAAGGGACATACCAATTCAAACACCGGCCGTAATGTTTTATGGCCCCGGCCGTGTCGTTTCGGGTCATGGCCTCTTCCGCCCACCGCAGCTCCCGCCCGGCCCGCAGCTCGATAATGACCGTCAAGGCGGTCAAGGCGGCCAGAACGGCCAGGAGTAAAGACAGCCACCGGAAACTTTTCACGAGCCCTCCTCGGACTGCTTTTTCAAGGCCTCCAGGCGGCCGGTGATCTTCTTCCTGGCCCTGGGGTCGTCGGTCAGATCATAAGCCCGGCGGTAATATTGCCCGGCCAGGTCGGTTTGGCCGATTTTATTGTAATATTCCCCAAGGTTGAACACAGCCTCCGGATTCCTCGGCCCGATTTCGACCGCCCGTTCCAGGGCGGCCCGGGCTTTGGCCAACCGCCCGGCTTTCAAGCAGGCCTGTCCCAGGTTGGCCCAGGCATTGTAATTGTAAGGGTCGCCTTTAACCGCTGTTTCCAGGCGTTTGATGGCCGCATCATATTGTCCTAGGGTAAAATGAAGGATGCCCAGGTTGGCGTTCAGCCTGGCCCGGTCCAGGGGCGGCATCCGGTCAGCGCCGGCCGGACCGTAGAGGTCTTCCAGGAGGTTGAGCAGGGACATGGCCGCCTGGGGCTGGCCCTGGCGATGGAGATAAAAGGCGTACTGAAAAAGCATGAGGATATAATAGGCGTCCAGTTCCTCTTCCTGGAAAAAACCTTCCTGCTTTATTTCCCGGTCTAGTTTGGTCCGCAACCGGCCCAACGCCGCCTGGACCTCATGGGTCGGCAGGCCGTGAACCTGGTCGAAGGTGAATTTGAAGAGCAGTTCGAGTTCCGGTTTCAGATTGGGATAAAAGACGCCGTTTTTCAGGTCGAAAGGCTCCCAATAGATGTCCCGCCGCTTATCCAGGTTGGCGGCGAGAAATTTTTTCAAAAACTCACCCTGGTCGGCCCGGTCAAAGGGATCGGCCGCGGGCACGGCCACGCGGGGGAACCGGTCCTGGGTCACGGGCTTGAACCACTGGGGAAAGAGAAAATCGGACAGGGAAATAACCGTGACGTCCTCCCGCAGCCGGAAGATGTCCTGATAGGCCCGGTGGTGAAACCATAAGACCCCGGTCAGGCTGATGGCGTCCGGGGCCATGGCTTCATAATCGGACTGAAAGGATTCCAAAGGAAGGAAGTTCCGGGACCTATCCCTGACCGGATAGCCCAGCCAGACGCCGCCGGCGAAGATCAGAATCAGAAGACCGGTCAGGAGGCCGTTCCAGGTCCGGGCCCGGTCCGGGGCGAACAGACCCAGCCGGCCCATGAGCCAGGCCGCGCCTGTCCCGGAGAAAAAGGCCATAAAATAGTAAGCCGGCAGAAAGGCGGTCGGATTGGTGTAGCGGATGAAAAAGATGATGTCGACCAGGACGATGAAGGCCAAGGCCCCGACCAGGGGCCGGTCGGACTTCTGGACCCGCCAGACGCCTAAGCCCAACAGGGGCAATCCCACCGGCCAGAAAATTTTCGGCGTGGTCTGCCCGAGGAAGACCCGGACATAGTCAAAAAGGCGGCGGCCTTCCCGGACCCCGGCGAAATGGGAGTCGGTGTCTTTTCGGTCGGATATATGTATGAGGAACCGTTTCCAGGTGTCCGGACGGCCGAAATCAAAGGTGGGGTCGGCGGAAGAACGGATGGGCAGATAAAGATAGACGGAAAAGCCGACCAAAAAGAAAAAAAGCAAATAAAAAAAAAGCCGCCAGGTCTCGTGGCGGGAATGGAGCAGGACATAGGCCAAAAAAGCCGGGACATAAAAGGCCACCGTCCCGTGGTTCCCGGCGGCCAGTCCGTAGAGGAAGGCGCCGGCGTAAAGCCAGGACTCACCGTGGCCGGCCGACCAGCGCAGGGCGCAATAGAGAACGGCCCCTAAAAAAACCAAGTTAAGACTGTAAACTTCGATTTCCGTGGCGTTGGTCCACAAAGTCGGGGTTAGACCGAAAAGCAGGGCCGTGCCGGCGGCGGCCCAGGACCGGGCTTGATTTTCGGCCGCTTCCGGCCCGGCCAAACCGGCGCCCAGGTGAACTAGTTGATAAAGAAGGTAAAGGGCGGCCACGGCCAAGAGGGCCACGCCCAGGATCACCCGGAAGGGGATGTTGCCTAAAGGCAGAAAAGTCATGATTTTGGTGACCAGGGAAAAAGTGGGGAAGCCGGCCGGATGGGCGATGCCCAGGGTGTGGGTGGTGGCCGCGAACTCCGGGCCGTCCCGCCAGCCGAAGGAAGGCAGGGCGGTCAGGAAATAAACCACCAACAGGGCCAGGCAGATTACCTCGGGGCCGGGGGCCAGGCCTTTCGAACGACCGTGGTTCATATCAATATTTACGCTTGGCGGATATTTCACGACTTAAAAATGAAACGGTCCCCAAAGGGGGACCGTTTCCGGAATTACTCAACCCACGGCTCTTACTGGAGACCGCCGGCCGAGCTGTTGTAAGTGAAAGTATTGGACGAGCTGGTGTGCTTGGCCGTGGCCGACCAGGAATCGGTGTCCGCGGACAGCAGGCTCACGGACAGGGTGCTCTCCGGTTGGAACCAGGCCGACAGGGTGGCCAGGGCGCTGGCGTATGTGTTGTACTCGGCGTAATAGTTTTCCTGGGCCGTGGCCAGGTTCTTCAAGGCCGATTTGGCCGCCGAGTCTTGGGCCCTCTGGCGGTAGCTGGCGAACTGCGGGATGGCGATGGCCGCCAGGATGCCGATGATAGCCACCACGATCATCAACTCGATCAACGTAAAGCCCTTTTTGTCTTTTCGCATCTTGCTCAGCATTTTTCCCTCCTTAAGGATATGGGGTTTTAATTTTCCGCTCTCGCGGCCAAACACATAAAAAAGGATGATTCCTATTTCACCTCCCTTATGGTTTTGGTTTTGCGTTGGGCTATTAATTAAGCAAAGGCCGTACCAAAGCAGCTACTCTTTAAAACTATTGCTTGAAAAATATTCCCGATGGATTCCCGCTTTCGCGGGAATGACGATAATAACATCCCGTCATTCCTGTGTAAGAAGGAATCCACTTCCGTCGGCCCAGCTGAAAGAAACTGGGAATGCCCCCGTTCATTGGACGATTACAACATCTCCTCTTGTTTGGAGAATCCAAGATTGAAGCAAACAGTTGGTGCACCTTGATTTTGCTTTTGAGGGAGTTGCGGTGCACCATAACTGCCAACAATTGATTGATCAAATAAATTTAGGCAATTGGAGTTTAGACAATCTCCTTTGCAGCGACCGAAGAGTAATACCCAAAATTTGAGCCGCCTTGGTCTGTGAACCGGAAGCCTGTTTTAAAGCCTGCTCGACTAAATGTTTCTCGTAACCAGAAACAACTTCGTCCAAATTGAGGCCCTCGGGCTTCCACTGAACTGATATGCCGTCAGGCATTGCTGTAATACTCTTGTTATGGTTAATAATTTCATCAAGTTGTGTCTGGCTTAATCCTTCTAACTGAATTTTATTCAATAAATTCCGAAGGCGCCAAGGAGTTATACCCAATAATTTCGCGGCATCTTTCTTCACCCACTTAGATTCCTGGAGTGCTTTGGCCAAAAGGCTTTTTTCCAAATGGGTGATGATTTGCTCCAAGCCCTCGCTTGGGCCTTGTTTTAAACCATAAGAAAAATCAGGTTCTTTTCCTGGCTTTGATGAACTAACGCTGTTTTCATTTCCGTAACTTATCCGCCGTTGCTGCTTGAACGAGGCCAGGGTCAAGCTTTCGGGCAGGATGATGCAGGACTGCTCCAGGGCCACCGAGCGTTCGATGATGTTTTCCAATTCGCGGACGTTGCCGGGGAAATCGTAATTGGCCAGGATATCCAAGGCGTACGCCGAGATCTTCAGGACGTCCTTGTTAAGGGTCCGGCTGTATTTTTCCAGAAAATATTGGGCCAGCAGGGGGATGTCGCTCTTACGCTCCCGCAGGGACGGCAGGTGGATGTTGATGACATTGAGTCGATAATACAAGTCTTCTCGGAACTTTCCGGCGATGACCTCGGCCTCGAGGTCCTTGTTGGTCGCGGCGATGAACCGGACGTCGACCACCTTTTCTTCGGTTCCGCCCACCGCCCGATAGGTCTTGTCCTGGACGACCCGCAGGAGTTTAACCTGCATGGGCAGGGAGAGTTCGGCGATCTCGTCGAGGAAAATGGTGCCCTTATGAGCCGTCTCGAAAAGCCCCGGCTTGTCCATGGTCGCCCCGGTGAAAGCCCCTTTCCGATAGCCGAAGAGTTCGCTTTCAATGAGCTGCTCGGGCATACCGCCGCAGTTGATGGCCACGAACCTTTCTTCGGCCCTGGGCGAATTTTCATGAATGGCCCGGGCGGCCAGCTCCTTACCCGTGCCCGATTCGCCGGAGATCAAAATATTGGTCGGGGTCTGGGCGGCCCGTTTAACCAGATCGTAGACCTTGAGCATTTCCGGGGACAGGCCGACCAGACTGCCGAAATGACATCCTTCTTTAACTTTTTCTTCCAGAACCTTGCGCTCGGCTTCGGGAGTCCGATGGGCCAAGGCCGAACGAACCACGGCCTTGAGTTCTTCGATCTGGAATGGTTTGGGGATGAAGTCGTAAGCGCCCTCTTTCATGGCCGCCACGGCGGTCTCGACCGTGGCGAAGGCGGAAATCAGAATGACCACCGTGTCCGGCTGGATGGTCCTGACATTTTTCAGGACGGCGATTCCATCGACCTCTTTCATGCGGATGTCGGTGATGACCAGGTCGAATTCGATCTCAGCGGCCCGGTCCAAGGCCTGCTGACCGCCGGAAGCCAGGGTGACTTCATAGCCTTCCCGAGTCAGCATGAGCTCAAGGAACTCGCGCATGCTTAAATCGTCGTCCACGACGAGTATTCTGGTCATAGGCAAATCAGGGGAGCAGTTTGTGGACGATCCGTCCTTGAACCATGGTCAGGAAGGCCTGGCCGGTCATGAGGCGGTTCTCGAAGGGGGTGAATCGCCCTAGGGATTTGAACCGGGCCCCTTCAACTATCCATTGGTGCCGGAGATCAATGACGGTCAAATCGGCCGGCCGGCCTTTTTTTAGAGTGCCGCCGGTCAGACCGAGAATCTTGGCCGGATTGAGGCTCAGGGCGGCAACGGCCTGAGTCAGAGTCAGGACGCCTTCGCTCACCAGATTCAGGGTCAAGGGCAAGGCCGTTTCCAGGCCGGGAATGCCGCAGGCGGCCTGATCGAATTCAATGTTTTTTTCCAGTTCTGAATGGGGGGCGTGGTCCGTGGCGATGGCGTCGATGGTTCCGTCGGCCAGTCCGGTCCGGACCGCTTCGAGGTCCCGGCTGGTTCGCAGGGGCGGGTTGACCTTGGCCTCGGTCCGGTACCCCATGACCGCCGCTTCGGTCAAACTGAAATAATGGGGCGCGGTTTCGGCCGTAACCGGCACGCCGGCGGCTTTGGCCCGCCGGATGATCTCCACGGCCCCCGCCGTGCTGATATGGGCCAAATGCAGGGGCGTCCCGGTCAATTCGGCCAGGCGAACGTCCCGGAAAACGGCGATCTCTTCCCCGGCCGCCGGGATGCCGTCCAGGCCGAGCCTGGTCGAAATCCGGCCTTCATTCATCAGCCCGCCGGCCGATAAACTGAGTTCTTCGGCGTGAGCAATGGCCAACAGGCCGAAAGCTTTACTGTATTCAAGGACGCGGCGCATCATCTGGGCGCTGGGCACGGGTCGCCCGTCGTCGGAGATGGCCACGGCCCCGGCTTCGGCCAGGTCGCCGTATTCGCCCAGTTCTTCTCCCAGACCACCCCTGGTCATGGCCGCGATCGGCCAGACCCGGGCCTGCCCGGCCAGCCTGGCTTGATTCAAAATGAATTCGGTCACCGACCGGTTGTCGTTGACCGGATGGGTGTTGGGCATGGCCGCCACGGCCGTGAATCCGCCGGCGGCGGCGGCCGCCGCGCCCGTGGCGATGGTTTCCTTATATTCTTCGCCGGGCTCCCGCAAGTGGACGTGCATGTCAATGAGACCGGGGGTGATCAACAGGTCTTTAACCTCGATGATCCGGGCTTCCGCCGCCCAGGAGCCGGCGCCGCCCGGATTGACCAGGTCCACCAGCAGACCGTCTTCCACCAAAACGTCGCGCTCACCGTCCAGATTCTGGCCGGGGTCGATTACCCGTCCGCCTCTGACGAGGATCTTCATTCCCGCGGACCTCCGCCGACCAGCAAATATAACAGGGCCATGCGGATCGAAACCCCGTTGGTCACCTGGTCCAAAATGACCGCCCGGGGTCCGTCGGCCACGTCCGACGAGATCTCGACACCCCGATTCATGGGGCCCGGGTGCATGATTATGGCGTCAGGCGCGGCCAAATCAACCCGACGCCGATTCAGACCAAAAATTCGGGCATATTCCCGGACGCCGGGGAAGAGCCGCCCCTTCTGTCGTTCGAGCTGGAGACGGAGCATCATGATCACATCCACTCCCTCCAGGGCCGGTTCGGGCCGATGATATACTTTGACTCCATACTGTTCGAGGTCCGGGGGCAGCATGGTCAGCGGTCCGGCCACCCGGACCTCGGCCCCCATCTTGCCCAGGCCGATCATGTTGGAGCGAGCCACCCGGCTGTGGGCGACATCCCCGATGATGGCCACTTGGAGACCTTCCAGGCGGCCCTTGGCCTCCCTCATGGTCAGGATGTCCAGCAGAGCCTGGCTGGGATGTTCGTGGGTGCCGTCTCCGGCGTTGATTACGGAGAAATTGACCAACCCGGCCAGCAGATGGGGCGCCCCGCTGGCCGGATGCCGGATGATGATGGCGTCGGGACTCATGGCTTCGAGATTGCGGGCCGTGTCGATCAAGGTTTCTCCCTTGACGATGCTCGAAGTCGAGGCCGACAGACTCAGGGTGTCGGCGCTCAGGCGCTTGGCCGCAATCTCGAAGGAAGTCCTGGTCCTGGTGCTCGGCTCGTAAAAAAAGAGAATGACGGTTTTACCACGCAGCGTGGGGACCTTTTTGATCTCCCGCTGGGAAATTTCCTTAAAGCTCTCGGCGGTGTCTAGAACGAGGGTGATGTCTTCCGGGGACAGATCCTCAAGACTCAGCAGGTTTTTAAACTTCAAAACCACCTGTTCCGGCCCCTACGGCGGTCAAAAAAAACCCCCTTCCCTGGTAGGTCAGGAGGCGATCCTCTTTCATCCACAGCCCCAAAGCACTAAATTCACCCTAGTTTTGGGTTAAGTCAAAGTAACACCCCGGGGGCAGACAAGTCAAGACCAAAAACTACCGGACCACGTCTCCGATGCGGTCCCATCTCGGCCGGTCTCGGGTTGAATCCCAAGACCAATAGATGATGAAGGCCTTGCCTAAAATATCTTCCATGTCGACAAATCCCCAAAATCGAGAATCATAACTGTGATCACGGTTGTCGCCCATGACAAAAAATTTGTTGGGCGGGATGGTCACCGGCCCGAAATTGTCCCTGGGCTTGACCATAATCGGATAGACGGATGAATCGTCGTAAAATGCCTGCTGGTCCGGGGCCGCTTTATTGTTGATGTAAAGTTTTTTGTTTCTGATTTCGACCGTGTCGCCGGGCACGCCGACCACCCTCTTGATGAAATCTTTATCCGGGTCGACCGGGTAGATGAAAACAATCACGTCGCCGCGTTCGGGTTTCTTGACCGGGATGAGGACCGAATTGGTGAAGGGCATCCTGAGGCCGAAAATGGATTTGATGACCAGGATATGGTCTCCGATCCGCAAGGTCGGGTACATGGAGGCTGAAGGAATCTTGAAGGCCTGGACGATGAAGGCCCGGATAAAAAGGGCCAAAATCACAGCCAGGACGATAGCCTCCGCGTATTCGCGCAGAAGGCTCTTGGTCTTTTCCGCCTGCCGGCCTTGGACCCTAGCCTTTGAACCGGCCATGCCATTTTGTTTAGAAAAAATCCAAGCCATGGGCTTGTACACATTCTCCTCCGGCCGCTCTTGTTATCGAACCGCCTGTGTTTGAAACTTCCGCTTGAATCCTGGCCGGTGGATCCAAGAAAATACCGGCCGGCCGCCGGATGTTAATTCAAGACCGACCAAAGTTTGCCCATGATATTAAAGCGCTTGCCCATTGTAAAGCCAAATTTCTTGAAAACGGCCGCGATTCGAGGGAAGACCCCTCGGAGAGATTTTTAAGAATCATTATTTTATCATAATGATGTGCAGATACATGGGAGTTAGAAACTATATTTTCTAAAATTCGTTTTAAAATTCTATATATTGTGTTTTATCGGTTCTTTGACACCACATAGAGTATAACTTATTAAAATTTATAATAAATTGAAATAATATTCTTGACATTATCATTCAGAAATGATCAAATTTAATCACACGAAACTTCGTTTAACCCGGCGAGGTTTTAGGCTTCCTAAATCGAAGCCCCGAAAAAAGTCAGGGGGGGGAATATGTTAATGGGCAAAAACTCCTTAAAAAAAATTCGGGAGCAGTTGCTGATGAGCAAGGCTGAATTGGCCCGAAAGGCTGGAGTATCCCCGTTGACTATCGACCGAATTGAGGGGGGGAAAAGCTGCCGCATGGAAACCAAGCGCAAAATTATCCTGGCCTTGGGTTATTCCTTGGAGGAAAAGGACAAAATCTTCGGAGAAGACTTTTAGTCTTTCTGGCGGGATATGGGGGAAAAGTGACGCTCCCTGGCCGCAAAAAAAATATTTTAGGCCTTGATATCGGTTCATACTCAATCAAGGCCGTCCTTTTGGATCAAGCTAAGTCCGGTTTGATTTTGAAAGATTTGGGCCTGATCAATCTGCCGCCCGGGGCCGTTGTCGAAGGCACCGTTCAAGAGAAGGAGGTAGTGATCAACGCCATTAAAAAATTGCTCAATTCTTTGAAAATCAAAGTCAAGAACGTGGCCACTTCCATTTCCGGCTATTCGGTCATAATAAAAAAGATCAATCTGCCCCAACAGGTCAGGGAGGAGTTGGCCGAGAATATTGAGGTCGAAGCGGAGCAGTTTATTCCTTTCGACATCAGTGAGGTGAACATAGATTTTCAGATTCTGGGTCAAAGCGCCGGGCAGGAGGACCAAATGGAAGTCATCCTCGTGGCGGCTAAAAAGGAGGTTATCGACAATTACATCGAGTTGTTGGTTGAGGCCGGCTTGGTGCCGACCATCATCGATGTGGACGTGTTCGCCTTGCAAAACGCCTTTACCCGGAATTATCCTGATATTCAAGGGACCGTGGCCCTGATTGACATTGGGGCCAACAAGATGAACATCAACGTGATTAAAGAAGGGGTCTCCTTGTTCACCAAGGACGCCGCCCTGGGCGGGGCCCGGATCACCGAGGACATTCAGGACAGGGGCGACGTGGACTACCAGACGGCGGAGGGGATTAAAATCGGCGGTTTGGAGGCGCCTGATCAGGACGTTATCGAGGAGATAATGGGCCGAGCCGTGGAAAACTGGGTCGCCGAAGCCAAGCGGACCCTGGACCTCCTGGCGACCAATTATCCCAGCGAAGTTCTCCAGGCCGTATATCTCAGTGGCGGCTCCTGTCGGATCAAGGGCCTAACCGACTATTTTCAGCAAGAAATAGCCGTGCCGGTTCATATCCTTAATCCTTTCCTGCAAATCGGCATCGATCAGAAAAAGTTCGACCCGGCTTACCTCGATTACATCGGACCCCAGGCTTCAATCGTCATGGGACTGGCCTTAAGAAGGGGGGAAGAGATTTGATCCGGATCAACCTCCTTCCAGTCCGAGCCTTCAAGAAGAAAGAGAACATCAGGAAACAAGTCTCCATCTATGTCCTGACCGTCCTTTTTCTCATCGGCGTAATGGGTTTTTTTTATATGAGGAAAGCCAACGTGGTCCGAGAGCTCGAGAGCGAACAGGCCGTCCTGGCCGACCAGGAAAAAAAGCTCAAGGAAACGGTTAAAGAAGTCGATGATCTGAAGAAAGAAGAAGAAGAACTTCAAGAAAAGCTCAAAATCATAGCCGAATTGGAAACCAAACGGACCGGACCGGTTCGGATTCTGGACGAAATCAGCCGGAGGATTCCTTCTGGCAAGGCTTTTCTGGTCGCCTTGACCAAGGAAAACGATAAAATGGGCGTCAACGGCGTGGCCATCGACAATGAGAGCATCGCCCTGTTTTTATCGAAATTGGAGCAATCCGAATATTTCGACAACGTCCAACTGGTTAAATCTTCACAGGAAATCAGAAACGAAATGCGGTTGAAGAGCTTTGCCATCAATTGCAACATCGTTCTGGCCCGGGAAGAAGCCGAAGCGAGCGAAGAGGGACAGGACAAGGACCAGGCCAAGAAGGCCAAGACCGCGTCCAAATAGGATCAGGAGATCGGAGTGAAACTGCCGGCCCTGCCTTGGGAAAAACTGGATAAATTGAAGAGGCCCCACAAATTGGGCATCTTCTTCGGCACCATCCTCGTTTTGGCTGCGGGGTTTTTCTTCCTGTTTTATCAGCCGCTCCAGAATGATATAAGCGGGTTAACCGAGGAAATAGAAAAACTGGAAACCCAGATTCTTCAGCATCGGAAAATAGCCCGTGAAATGAAAAAGTTCAAAGAACAACTCGAAGAAGTCCGCCTTCAGTTCGAGTTCGCCCGGCGTCTTTTGCCCGACACCAAGGAAGTGGACCAACTTCTGCGTGATATTTCAGATAAAGGGGGTCAGTCCGGCCTCAACGTTATTCTCTTTCAGCCCAACCTGCAGGACGAAATCAAGGATTTTTACGCCCAGATTTCCTTTGACATGCAGGTCGAGGGCCCCTATTTGAACGTAGCCAGGTTCTTCTATGAACTAGGCCGGCTGCCCAGGATCGTCAACATCAAAGACATCAAGATGGCTAATCCCCGGTTGATTGAGAACGACATAATCTTAACGACCTCCTGTCAAGGCGTCACCTTCCGCTTCCTCACCACCCAGGAGCAGGAGGCCGTAAAAGAAGCCAAGGCGGACGAAGGCAAGAAAAAGGCTAAAAAGAAATAGGACAAGGCACAAGAGCCACACCAATGAAAACTTGCTTCTACCATCCGGTTCGATTTTTCAGGCTGCGGCCTTGGCGTTTGATTTTGGTCGGGCTGGTGGCTTTGGCCTTAAGCAGCGGACCGGGTTGCGGTTTCTTGGGCGGGGGGGATAAGGAAGAGCCCAAGACCAAGGTTTCCGTGACGGTCAAGACCAAGGAGCGGGCCGAGCCTGACAAAACCAAGCCGGCGCCCGCGGAAAAGAATGCTCCGGCCGGGGTGGAGGAAAAGGCCCCGGGGGAAGAGAAACTGACCTTGGAAAAGCTCCAGGCCATGCAGGAGGCCAAAGCCAAGGAATACATATTTCAGCCCGAGGGCCTGCTTGATCCTTTTAGGCCCATCGAGGGGGCCAGTCAAGTGCGGAGGGTTGAAGCCGCCCCCGAGCAGGAAGAGCCTTTGACCCCTTTACAAAAAATGGAGTTATCCCAGGTCAAATTGGTGGCCGTCGTTCTGGCCGGCGAAGGCACCAGCGCCCTGGTCGAAGATTCAACCGGTCTGGGTTACATTGTCAAGGTCGGGACGCCCATAGGGACCAATAAAGGCAAGGTGGTGGGTATCTTTGATGACCGGGTCGAGGTGGAGGAAGTGTATAAAAATTACCTCGGCCAGACCAAGACCCGCCTCTCGGCCTTGAAGCTCAGAACCATTGAAGGAGAACAGAAATGAACCGGGGAAAGACGTCTCTGGCGACGATCCTCTTAATCTCCTTGTTGGCTGGTTTTCTTTTTGCTTGCGGCACCGCCGAAGTGGCTACCCGGTCCGGCCCGGCGGCCGAAAGAGCCGAAGAAAGCCGGACCGCGGACGTCACACCGACCGTGACCGGGGTGACCACCGCAACGGAGGCTAAAGAAACAAGGATCGTCATCGCCGGCAACCGCCTTCTGACTTTCACCTCGTTTTTACTCCCCAAGCCGCCTCAAATCATGGTGGATGTAAGCGCCGGAGCCGGACCTTCGGTGCTGGGAGTGACCGCGATTATGAACGGCACGGTGGATAATATTCAGGCGGAACCGGTGGCCGGAATGGAGAACCTTCTCCGCTTCAGGATCAACCTGGCGGCCAAGACCAACTATCAGGTCATTCGTGATAACTCCAACCTGGTGGTTTTAATTGAAAATCTGCCTGGGACCGTAACGAGGGCCTCCGGGGCGGCGGGCAAGGGCGAACAATTCGAAATCCCGGATGAACCCTTGACGCCTCAACAAACCAGCGGCGGCACCGCCGAAGTGACCGGCGTGGATTTTCAGCCTTTGGACCCGGCGGGTCGGACCCGATTGGTAATCAGGACCAATAAGGTGGTTCAGCCCGATGTCTCGGCTCGGGACAGCGGCCGGACCGTGATCTTGTCTTTATCTCCGGCCCGCATACCTTCACACCTGACCCGACATCTGGACACCTCCTATTTTCGAAGCGCGATCGATTTCGTCAAACCAGCTCAGGCCGGGGCCCGGCAGGTGAATTTCATCATCAAACTGCGGGAAGCCACTCCTTATCATCTGGGACAAAAAGGGGTGGTCACCTACATGGACTTCGATCCGTCGGCCGTCTCCCCCAAGAAGGTCGAACTGCCCGCCGCCGGAGCCGCTGGACCGGCCGCCGCTGAAAGGCCGTCCGCACCAGCCAAGGCCCCGGACAAGGAAGAAAAGATGGCGGTCCAACCGGCCGGATCCGAATGGAAACCGACCAAGACGTACAAGGGCTCGCGTATATCCCTGGATTTTCAAAACGCCGATATTCACAATATTTTAAGACTGATCGGCGAAGTAAGCGGCAAGAACATGGTCGTTTCCGATCAAGTCACCGGCAAGGTCACCTTAAAGCTCAAGGATGTGCCCTGGGACCAGGCCTTGGACATCGTTCTCCAAACTCAGCAACTAGGTATGGTTGAGGCGGGCAACGTCATTCGGGTTGCGCCCTCGTCAGTGCTCCGGGCCGAAAAAGAGGCTTATTTCGCCGAACAAGAACAGGAAATTAAGCGGGAGCAACTGGCGCCCCTTCAGCAGAAAGTTTTCACCCCCAAATACCTCTCGGCCATGGACATGGCCCAGGAATTAAGTAAAATCCTGCCCGGCGGCCGGACCGAGTCGGGGGAAACCACCTGGTTGGCCGCCGAGCAAGGGCGCGGCCGGGTCACCGTGGTGGGCAACGATATTTACGTCCAGGCCGATGCCCCGACCCTGAGCCAGATGGAAGGCATTTTTGACAAATATGACCGGGCGGCCAATCAGGTCCTGATCGAATCGCGGATCATCGAGGCCTTAACCAGCTTTTCCAAGAATTTGGGCGTCAACTGGGGCGGCCACTGGACTCAGGATGACCCGAACATCATCTCCAGCACCACGGAAACCTGGGGCCTGTACGGACTAGGCGCGCCGGCCGGCGGCGGAGCGGCGGCTATCGGCAGCGGCGGAGCGGCCGTCAACCTGATCACGCCTCCGGCCACCGGCCTCGGCCTGGGTTTCGGCATTATTTCCGACACTTTCTCGCTGGACGCCAAGCTGTACGCCATGGAGCAGACCGGCGAAGGCCGAATCGTCTCCGCCCCCAGGATACTGGCCAACAACGACGAAGAGGTTCATATCAAGCAGGGTCAGTCCGTGCCTTATGAAACCACCAGCGCCAACGGCACGGAAATCCAGTACAAAGAGGCCGTGTTGGCTCTTAACGTTAAGCCCCACATCGAGGAAAACGGTAAGATCATCACCATGGACATCACCGTGACCAAGGACACCCCCAACTATCAGCTGACCACCCGTAACCCCCCGATCGACACCCGGGAGGCCAAGACCAAGCTCATGGTCAAGGACGGCGAGACCGTGGTCATCGGCGGGATCATCATCGACGAGAAGTCCAAATCCATCAACCGCGTTCCGGGATTGCACCGGGTGCCCATCATCGGCTATTTATTTAAAAACTATCAGATTTCGGACACCAAGACCGAACTGCTTATCTTTTTGACCTCGCACGTCATTCCGGTCAAGATTTAGCCATAACCTTTCTCAAGCAAAGGCCGTCTGTCAGACGGCCTTTGTTGTTTTAAGAGCTATAACTTTAAATCAGTTGGAGTCGACGATAGTCTTGACTTGGTCCAGGTTTTCTAGGTGGTACTCCGCCGTTAAGGCGGAATTGCGGTAGGCGGCCAAATCAACCCCGGCGGCTCGGGCCGCGGCGGCGTCCACCTCGGAATCGCCGATGAACAGGGCTTGGCCGGCGGGAATTTTCAAGGTCTCGAGAATCAAATTGATGGATTCGGGGTCCGGTTTAGGCCGACCGACGTCCAGGCAGGAAACGACCAGTTCGAAATAGGAGGCCAGGCCGAAGTCTTCGAGAATGGGGTTTATGGTGTTACTGCGATTGGTCGACACGGCGGTGTAATATTCGGGTTTGAGGAAACGGAGCAGGTCCAGGAGGGTGGGTTCCATGACCATCAGCCGGGCGAAGGGCCGGTAGTCCACGGCCAGGCGGTAGGCCTGGGCTTGGGCCTGGAGGCGCTCATCGGGAATAATAAAGTTGACCGACTCTTCGGAAGTGGCCATGTGGACGTAGTCCAGTTCCTTAAGGCTCATGGGCGGGAGGCCGAAATGGGCCCGGATATGGTTGTAAAAGGCCTCGTTGGCCCGGCGGGATTCGAACATCACCCCGTCGCAATCGAAAATGATTAGACGATAGACCATAAAAGTTTCCTTAAATCAATAAACTTAAAACAACCCCTTGGGGCGCATTTTTTAACCTCAGGGGGAAAAACCGGTTCAATTGTTCAATGGGCTTTGGCCCAGGAGCGGCCGAAGTTGACTTCCACCACCAAAGGCACGCTCAGGGTAAAGACCCCCTCCATCTCCCGCCGGACCGGCCGGGCCGCTTATTTAACTTCCTCTTCCACGACCTCAAAGACCAGTTCATCGTGCACCTGAAGAATCATTTGGGGTTTCATATTAAGTTTCCTCCATACATAGAGTAAAGAATCAGGTCATTGCGAGGTTCGTCGCAGACGGACCGAAGCAAGACATTGAAATTAAAAGAGATTGCTTCGTCATCCCGCTGCAGCGGCCCCGCGTAGCGCGGGGCTCGCCATGACATTTGGATAAACTTTGTTTGAAGGCAACTTAGTATCAGTCCCCTTTTCTTTAGGGCCTGATCAACGTTCCGCCTGGCCAGCTTGATCATTGGCAATAATTAAGTATTGTGTCCCCGGAATTGCGGAATTCCGCAATAGAAGGGGACCCCCTGGTATCGAGACTGTGTCCCAATTCAAAAAGGTGATGGCTTTCTAAAGTCCGAGCAATCTCCCGATAATCTCCTTTTGAATTTCAGAGGTGCCGCCTCCAATGGGCTGAATTCTCTGGTCCCGCCAGATGCGCTGGACCTCGTATTCCATCATGTACCCGTACCCGCCGTGGAGCTGGATGCACATGTCGGCCACCTTAACCGCGTTCTCACAGCAAAAGACCTTGCACATGGCGATCTCTTTGGCGCAGTCCAGTTTGTTTATCCACAGCCGGACCGTGTTGTAGGCCAGCCGTCTGGAGGCCTCGATCAAGATAAGCATGTCGGCGAACTTGTGCTTGTTGACCTGGAAGGACCCGATGGGCTGCCCAAAGGCATGGCGTTGCTTGCAGTACTCCAGGGTGATATCGAAGCAGTGCTGGGCCGCGGCCGTGGAACCGATGGCCATGCCCAGCCGCTCGGTCTGAAAGCCGTGCATGGTCTGGTGAAAGCCCCGGTTTTTTTGTCCCAGTATGTTGGTCACCGGCACGCGCACATCTTGGAAGGCCAGTTCGCCCGTGTCCGAGGCCCGCCAGCCCAATTTGTCCAGCTTGCGGCTCACGGTGAAGCCGGGTGTGCCCTTGTCTACGAGAATATGGCTGATTCCACGCCTTCCTTGCTCCGGTTCGGTCTTGCAGGCCACGATATACCAGTTGGCTCGCACCCCGTTGGTGATGAAAGTCTTGGCGCCGTTGATTATGAATTCATCCCCGACCTGGACGGCCCGGGTGCGGATGCCGGCCACGTCGGAACCGGCATCCGGCTCGGTCACAGCCAGGGCGCCGACGGTTTCGCCCCGGAGGCCGGGAGCCAGGTATTTTTCTTTCTGCTCCTCGTTGCCGAAATCCCGGATGTAGGGCATGGCCACGCTGTAGTGCAGAGTCAGGCCGGCCGCGGTGCCTCCGGACCGGCATTTGGCCAGTTCCTCCGCGAATACGACCATATAACGGAAGTCGCCGCCGACCCCGCCGTACTCCTCCGGGAAGTCGCCGGCGAAAAAGCCCAGCTCTCCAACCCGTTGGTACAGTTCGAAGGGAAACTCGCCTTTTTCTTCCCATTCCTCCCCATGCGGGGCGATTTCCCTGGCCACCCATTTGCTGAAGGAATCACGGAACATCTTGTGCTCTTCTTCAAACAGCCATTCTTTTTCCATCACTCCACCTCTTATTGCTCTATTTCAATCCTGATACTTTCTCACAGGGTACCGGGACACAATACCTAATTCTTTTTCTTAGGACCCGATTTCCGCCGCCTGGGCAAACGGTTTAGGGTTAGTTCCAGATTCCCAATAAAGCCTGCGGTCCCTAGGGGCGGCCCGTCCTGACGTGCCGGCGCAAGGTAAGCACTTCTTCCTTACCGTGCAAATGAGCCTTGGCGCAGCTCCATTGATACTCCTCCGGACACGCGGCCAACCTTGCCCGAATTCAATTTTTCAATGGGCTTCGGCCCAGGAGCGGCCGGAGTTGACTTCCACCACCAAAGGCACGCTCAAGGTAAAGACCCCCTCCATCTCCCGCCGGACCAGTCGGGCCGTTTCTTCAATTTCTTCTTCGGCCGCCTCAAAAACCAGTTCATCGTGCACCTGAAGAATCATTTTGGCCCGCAGCCCACTTTTTTTCACCGCCCGATCGACGTTCAGCATGGCCAGCTTGATCAGGTCGGCCGCCGTGCCCTGGATGGGCGTATTGACGGCCATGCGCTCGGCCATCGATCTGGCCTGATAGTTCTTGCTCTTGAGTTCCGGCAAGGCCCGGCGGCGGCCGAGCAGGGTGGTCACGTAGCCGGTCTTCCTGGCCTCTATCAAGGTTTCGTCGATGAACCTTTTCACTCCGGCGTATCGTTTGAAGTACTCTTCGATGTAGCCTTGGGCCTCCTTGCGGTCGATACCGAGCTGCTTGGCCAAGCCGAAGGCCTGAAGTCCGTAAACGATGCCGAAGTTGATGGCCTTGGCCTGCCGCCGCATTTCCGGGCTGACCATCTCCGGAAAGACGTTGAAAATCTCGGCCGCGGTTCGGGTATGGATGTCCTCGTTGTCCAGGAAGGCCCGCCTCAGACCGGGGTCCTCGGAGTAATGAGCCAAAACCCGCAGTTCGATTTGGGAATAGTCCGCCGAGAGGATGAGCCGGCCGGGTTCGGGGACAAAGGCCGCCCGGATGCGCCGGCCTTCCTCGGTTCGGACCGGGATGTTCTGGAGGTTCGGGTCCGAACTGGACAGCCGTCCCGTGGCCGTGACCGCCTGGTTGAAGGAAGTATGGACCCGCCCGGTGGCCGGATTGATCAACTGGGGCAGGGCGTCCACGTAAGTGGACAGGAGCTTGGACAAGGTGCGGTAGTTCAGGACCTCGGCCGGGAGTTCGTGCCGGACGGCCAGTTCGGTCAATACTTCGACGTCGGTCGAGTAACCGCTTTTCTTGCGGGTCTTCTTGCCCGGAGCCAGGTTCAATTCTTCAAAAAGGACCTCGCCCAACTGCTTGGGTGAATTGATATTGAATTCATGCCCGGCCAGGGCATAGACCCGGGCCTCGATCAGGGTCAGCCGCCCGGCCAGTTCCTTGGACAAGTCCCGGAGTTGGCCCAGGTCCAGCCTGACCCCGTTCATCTCCATTTCAGCCAGGACCTTGATCAGAGGCAGCTCGACCCGCTCGTACAGGTCCCACAGTCCGTTTTCCTCAAGTTTGGGGCGCAGAACCTCGGCCAGTCTCAAGGCCAGATCGGCGTCTTCACAAGCGTACTCATAACCCGATTCGGGAGAAACCGTCTCGAAACCGCTCTTCTTATCCCCGACCACCTCTTCATACTTGATCGGGTCGTGATCAAGATAGGTCCGGGCCAGTCTTTCCAGATTATGTCCGCCGGACCCCGGATCGAGCAGATATGAAGCCACCATGGAGTCGTCGCCGATGGGTCGGAGGTTTAGGCCGTGGCGGGCCAGGACGATGTAATCGTACTTGATATTTTGGCCCGCCTTCGGGGGCTTCTCCGCTTCCAGGAGGGGCTTCAGGCTTTCGAGCACTTCGGTCAGGTTGAGTTGGGGACCGGAGAGAACCTGATGGCCCACGGGTAGATAAAAGGCCCGTCCGGGTCGGGCGGCCAAGGAAAGCCCCACCAAGTCGGCCCGCATGGGATCAAGGGCGGTGGTCTCCACGTCCACGGCCAGACGGTCGGCCGGGGCGAGTTCGGCCAGCATATTCTGAAAGGCTGTTTCATCCCTGACCAGATGATAATCCTCGTAGCTGATAGTCCGGGAGGGCCCCAGTTCCGCGGCGAACTTGGCGAACTCGAGCTCCTGGTAGAGGCGCCGCAAGGTCTCCTGATCGGGGTTCCTCGGGGCGAGGTTTTGAGGCGATACATCAAGGTCCGCATCCGTCTTAAGCCGGGCCAGGTCCCGAGACAGAAAGGCCGCCGCCTTGTTTTCAGTCAAGGTCGCCCGCAACTTCTCGCCCTTGACCTGGTCCAAATTTTCATAAAGATTTTCCAAGCTCCCGAACTGATTTATCAGTTTGACCGCGGTCTTTTCTCCCACGCCGGGCACGCCGGGGATGTTGTCGATGCTGTCGCCCATCAGGGCTTGGACCTCGAGAAATTGTTCGGGGGCCACGCCGTATTGATCTCGCAGCGTTTCCAGGGAGACGGTTTTTTCCTTTTTGGGGTTGGGATCGTACATGGAGACGCCCGGCGCAAGAATCTGGAAAAAATCCTTGTCTCCAGAAACGACGACCACCTCGAAACCTTGGCGCCGGGCCTTGGCGGCCAGGGTGGCGATGAGATCGTCGGCTTCCAGACCGGGGACTTCGAGTTTGGGCAGGCCCAGGGCTTCGATGATTTCCCTGATGGGGGCCTGCTGAGCGATCAGGTCCGGCTCCATGGGCGGGCGGTTGGCCTTGTAGTCGTTATAGATTTCGTGGCGGAAGGTCGGTCCCTTGGCGTCAAAGGCCAAGGCGATGTATTCCGGCTGCCTTTCCCGAAGAAGCTTGTTCAAAGTAGCCAAGAACCCGTAAATGGCGTTGGTCGGCCGGCCGGACTTGGTGGACAGAGGCGGGATGGCGTGATAGCTCCGATGGATGAAGGTGCTGGCGTCAACCAGGTAAATCGTCTTGGTCATGTCGGGCGTCCTTGGACTGATGTGGTTACGAGTTTAGCCCCCCGGCGGGCGGTGAGTCAAATGGTAAACCGTGCTGGAAGCAATCCATCAGCGCTTGGCGGCCTGGAGGCAAAGCCTGCGTCTGCCTGGGCGTCACCAGCGGACGAGCTGGAACGACGTTGGTAAATATACGTCATTTACCCGAAAGTCTACACCTAATGCGCCGTCTTTACCCGACCCGAAGCTCCACCCGTCGCCCCTGCGCAAGCAGGGGTCCAGAAAAGACCATTCCGAAGACTGGGTTCCCGCTTTCGCGGGAACGACGTTCGTAAGTATACGTCATTACAGATATAAAAAGATTCGAGATCTATCGGCCGAACAGGAAAAGCCGGAAAATGCCGCCGTGCACTGATAGTTTACTGCTGGAACCTGCTCTCAGCTCCGTGACTAATTTTCACTTCACACCCGGCCGCCGCCGGGATAGTCCGGAATCATCAAAAACGGCCTTATTCCTCGCTCAGGCCGTAAAGTTTTATTTTGCTCAGCAAGGACGGGTAGCTGATCCCCAGCCGCCGAGCGGTTTCGGAGCGGTTGCCGCCGGTTTGAATCAGGGCCTCCTTGATGATGTCGGCCTCGAGTTCCCTGACCCTGGCCTTCATGTCCAGGCTGCCGGCCGGCTCGGTTTTTATCGGGTCGATGGCCCGCCGGACGTGTTCGGGCAAGTCTTCCCGGTCCAGGCGCGGCTTGGGGCAAAGGACCAGGGTCCGCTCGACCAGGTTTTCCAATTCGCGGACGTTTCCGGGCCAGGCGTACTTTTCCAGGGCTTCAATGAATTCTCCGGTCACCTCCGGCCGCCGCCGCCCCATCCGTGAGGCGAAGATCACCAGAAAATGTTCCAGCAGCAAGGGAATGTCTTCCGGTCGGTTCCGGAGCGGGGGAATGGTCAGGGGCAGGACATTGAGCCGGTAAAAAAGGTCCTCCCGAAACCGGCCCTGGCGGACTTCATGGCCCAGGTCCCTGGCCGTGGCCGCTACGATGCGGACGTCTACCTTGACCGGCGCGTTCGCCCCCAAGGGCCGGACCTCATCCTCCTGCAAGGCCCGCAGAAGTTTGACCTGGAGCGACGGCGGCAGTTCGCCGATTTCGTCCAGGAACAAGACGCCGCCGTCGGCTTCCCGGAACAGGCCGGGCTTGTCCCGGACGGCGTCGGTGAAGGCCCCCCGGACGTGACCGAAAAGTTCGCTTTCGAGGAGATTCTCGGGAATGGCCCCGCAATTGACGGCCACGAAGGATTTGTCCCGCCGATCTCCGGTCGTGTGGACGGCCCGGGCGACCAGCTCCTTGCCGGTCCCGGATTCGCCGGTGATCAGGACCGGGCTCTTGACGGCGGCCACCCGCTCGATCAGGACCAGCAGATCGGTCATGCTCTTGGACCTGGCCACCAGGCCGGCCGGGCGTTCTTGACCGGCGGCCCGGCGCAAGGCCAGGTTCTCCCGCCGGAGTCGTTCCTGCTGATCTGCTTTTTTCAAGGTCAACAGGATTTCATCGGGTTTGAAGGGTTTGAAGACGTAGTCAAAGGCCCCGGCCTTCATGGCCTCGACCGCCGAATCGACCGTGCCGTAGGCCGACATCATGATGATGGGCGCCCGCATTCCCCTGGCCCGGGCTTCGGTCAGGAAGGTCAACCCGTCCATGACCGGCATGCGCACGTCGCAAAGAATGAAATCCACGGTCTCATGATCGAGCACCTGCAAGGCTTCGGCCCCGGACCCGGCCAGAACGACCCGGTAGCCTTCCCGAACCAGGATATTATCGAGGACCAGGCGCATGTTTTCCTCGTCGTCAATGACCAGCACCCGGCCTCTGTCTTCGGTGGTCATGGTTATCCGCTTTCCTCCCCGCCCGCCGAGCCTTGGCGGGCCGGCCAAATCGGCAGAAACACGGTGAAGGTCGCCCCTTGATCGGGCCGACTCCGGACCTCGATCCGTCCGCCGAAGGACTCGACAATGGACAGGCTGACCGACAAGCCCAGCCCGGTGCCTTGCCCCGGCTCCTTGCGGGTAAAAAACGGTTCAAAGATATGGGGCAGGTCCTCCTGGGCGATGCCCGGACCGTTATCGGACACGGCTAAAAAGCCTTCACCCTCTTTTCGGCCCGTGGTCACGGTCAATCGGCCTTGTCCGGTCATGGCCTGGCCGGCGTTGGCCAAGAGGTTCAGAAAAACTTGGGTCAAACGGTTGGCTTCCCCCCGGACCGAGGGCGGTTCCGGCGTCAGTTCCGCCGACACTTCAAGTCCCTGACGCCACTTCTGGACTTCGGCCAGGGCCAGTCCATCGGCCACGACCTGGTTCAAATCGACCGGCTCGGATTTGGCTTTGGCCGGTCGGGCGAAGTCCAGCAGGGCCCGGATAATGGCGTCTATCCGGGACAGTTCGTTCTCCATCCTTTGGAGAAAGTCAAGCCGGACCGGTTCGGCCAAATCGGAATCGCGGAGAAGATGAACAAAACCCAGAACCGCCCCCAAGGGGTTGCCCAGTTCGTGGGCCAGGCCCGCAGCCAAACGCCCGACCGTGGCCATCTTTTCCGAATGGATCAAGCCTTCCTGGGCCTGCTGGAGCGAGGCCAGGTTTTGCTCCAGTCGAGCCTGGCTTTCTAAAAGACGGGCGGCCATGACTTCAAAGGCCTCTTCCAAGCGGCCGATTTCGTTTTCGTCGACCCGCTTCCGGTCGCCGGGCTGATAAGCCCCTTCGGCCAGGGCTTTTATGCGGCCCAGCAATCGAGTCAAAGGCTCGACCAAACGCCGGGACAAGAGATAAGTCCCGAAAAGGACGGTGAGCAAGGTGTCCAGAAGAAGATAAATCAAGATGATTTCCTTGGTTTTTTTCCAGGAAACCTTCAGGTCGGTCAAGGGGGAATAAAGGCCGGCCGCCCCCAACAAGCTCAAATCGCTGAAAAGGGGCACGGCCAAGGCCAACGAGGGATCGGGGCCGAACATAAAAAAAAGAGGTTGGGCCAGAAAAGTTTGGGCCTGCCTGGTGGTCATGGCCCTGCGTAAATCAGACGCCGCGGGCGGTTCAGGCCAAGGCCAAGGCTCAGAGCAGGCTAAAACCCGGCCCGAGGGGTCCACTATGACGATCTTTTCAAAGCCGGTTTCGGCCAGCCTCTGGAGCAGTCTGTCCATACCCCTTTGCTCGGAGGGCAGAGACATTCTTTCTTCCAAGGCCCTGGCCAGGACCAGCCCGGTCTCGATCTTCAGGGCGATCATCTCCTTTTGGGCGTACTTGAGAATGACCAGACCCATCAGACCAGCCGCGGCGGCCACCAGCAGGGCCAGGCTGACCACGATTTCGAATCTCAAGCCCCACCTTCGGGGCAGGCCCCAAAGAGATGACCGGGGCGAGGGAAAATTCCGGGACAAATGCTTTTTTAAGACTGTCGGCCTCCCTTTGGTCAAGACCAGTACCAGCGTAAGACGGCTTCTCCAAAAAACAGGTAGACCAGGGCCGCCAGGGCAAGAAACGGGCCGAAGGGCAGCTTCATTTGCAGGCTCAGTTCTTTCTCCCTGGCGGCCATGATCCCGACCGCGATCACCCCGGCGATCGATCCCAGGAAAACCGTGACCAGAACGGCCCGCCAGCCCAGGAAAGCCCCGATCATGGCCAGCAAGGTGAAGTCCCCGCCGCCGATGCCTTCTTCTTTACGCACGAGGTAATAAACCTGAAAGATTATCCAGACCAAGGCCCCGCCCAGGACCAGTCCCAGGCCGGAGCCGATCAGCGACAGCCAGCGCAGGCTGACCAGGCCCCATTCCATCAGCCGCCCGCCCAGCCAGGGGCCGATCAGGCCCGGGTCCGGGGCGATTACGGCCGCGGCCAGGGCCAGGACCATACCGGGCAAGGTGATGGCGTCGGGAATGACCATCTCGTCCAGGTCTATATAAGTAATGGCGATCAAGGCCAAGACCAGATAAAGACCGGCCAGGGTCCTGAAGGAGAAACCGGATTGATAAAAGACGGCCAAAGTCAAAAGACCGGCCATCAGTTCGACCAGGGGATAACGCCAGGAGATGGGCTGCCGGCAATGACGGCAACGGCCGCCCAGGAAAAAGAAGCTGACCAGGGGCAGATTGTCGTACCAGGCTATTGGGGTCCGGCAGGACGGGCAGGCCGAACGGCGGGGACGGATAATGGATTGGCCTTCCTTGGGCAGGCGATAGATGACCACGTTGATGAAACTGCCCAGGCAGAGCCCGAGGATGAAGATCAAAATATCGATAATTAGACTAAACAAATCAAATCACCCCTAGCCTGGTTATGACCGTGGTCGACTTTTCCAGATTTTTTCATCCTTGATCGGTCCGATCAATACTAAACGCCAAGGAAGCCGGATCGGACGGCTGTGGGCATTTTCCTATTTCCGCCTGATTTTGGCAACCTTTGGATTTAATCCGCCACCAGCGCGACGAATTCTTTTTAATTGCGGTGATTCAGGGTAAAATAAAAAGATCCGGGAAGGGGGCCGCCCGGCTCCGCCGCCGGATTCTGGATAAAATGCCCCCCAAAAAGCAACCAGGGACCGTTCCGGCCAGATCTTTATGACTAGGGTTCTTCCGAAAAAACACCAAAGGATTTGGCCGAGACATCACCCCACTTTCCGGCGCTCTCATGATTTTCCCTTACCGTCACCGCACGGGAAGGACTTGCCAAGCACACCGGTTTGGCCTATATTAAGATACGATTTAAGCCGGCGTAGCTCAGTGGTAGAGCAGCTGATTCGTAATCAGCAGGTCGCGGGTTCAAATCCCATCGCCGGCTCCAGTAAATATAAGGGGTTTTAGGGGTTCGCTTCTAAGCCCCTTTTTTTATATGCGTCGGCGGACTGAACAAATTCATGATGGTCCGGTCGACGGAATCCAGAAGAAGAACCAAGGATATAATGCATCAAATTGGCGGCGGATTGAGAGAGAAGATTCGCCAATTTTCGGGCAACTTTGTTCCGGTCCGGGCCGAGGGGCCTCACCCTTGGTCGCGGAAATTATTTACGGCCTTCAGTCCCGGGGATCGATGCATCTTGGCGAAGCGGCCCGGGCCTGTATCACCCAGGGGAAACGCCCGTGACTTTCAATTTGACAGGTGGTCTTGTTTGGGTTAACAGATTTAAATAATTGGAAGTCATAAATTTGAGCAAACGAAATTTGATTTCAAGCAGGAATAACAACGGCCGAAACAGTTTAAACCGACTCTATCCCTTGACCGCCGTGGTCGGCCAAGAGCCGATGAAAACGGCTTTGCTTTTATTGGCCGTTGACCCCGGACTGGGCGGAGTCCTCTTGATCGGAGAAAAAGGCACGGCCAAGTCCACGGCAGCCCGGGCCTTGGCGGAACTTTTACCGGCCATCCCGGTTGTTCAGGGCTGTCCTTTTCACTGCGACCCCAAGAAAACGAAGGAACTTTGTCCCCATTGCCTTGAACTTTATTCGGCCAACGGGAATCCCCCGTCGGGGTTGAGCCCCGCGCCTTTTCTGACTCTGCCTTTGGGCCTGACCGAAGATCGTCTCATGGGTGGTTTGGATTTGGAATTGGCTGTTGAAACCGGTCTGGCCGAACTCCAGCCCGGCCTGTTGGGCCAGGCCAACCGGGGAATATTGTACGTGGACGAAATCAATCTTCTGGAGCCTTATCTGGGGCACCTTTTATTGGATGCGGTCGAATTCGGCCGAGTCTTGGTGGAGCGGGAAGGCCTTTCGGTCCGTCATACGGCGCGGGTGGCCTTGATCGGGTCCATGAATCCGGAGGAAGGCCCCTTGGGACCGCAGTTGCTGGACCGGTTCGCCTTGGCGGTCAGGGTCAAGGGGGAGACTGATCCGGCGGCCAGGGCGGAGATCATCCGGCGACGACTGGTTTATGAAGCCGACCCGTCGGCCTTCAGGCGGTCCTGGATGGAGGAAACCAAGACTTGGTGTCGGCGAATAGTCGCGGCCCGCCGGCGATTGACTGACACGATCCTGACTCCCGCCGCCCGGCGGCTGCTCGCCGACCTGGTTCGTCAGACGGGAGCCCTGGGCCATCGGGGCGATCTGGCCTTGGCCCGGGCGGCCCGGGCCAAGGCGGCCTGGGAGGGCCTGGCAGAAGCCGGCCCAGACCAGGTGGCGGCCCTGGCCGGTTTGGCTTTGGATTTTCGCCGGGTTCCGCGGAAAAACGGCCGCCCCGCAGGCTCCCCGGCCCAAAAAATTTCGCCTCCGGCGGCCCGGCATTTCGAGACGCCGTATATTACCTCCTCCCCGCCCCAATTGTTCCAAGCTGTATCGGCGGGGGACGGCGGCCGCCGCGCCGAGGTGTTTCGGGTCTATGAACCGAATGAAGCCTTTGACCTTCTGACTCCGACCAGCCGACGAGAACAAGGGCCGCGTCAAAGGTCGGGCCGGCGGTCGACCCGGCAAGCCCAAAGTAAAAGAGGCCGCTATTTCAGGTCGTCTCCGGAACGGTTGGGCCGGCCGGTGGCTTTGGACGCCACTTTGAGGGCCGCGGCTCCGTATCAGATCGCCCGGCGCGGTCCGGATTCTCCGGCCCTGGTCATCAGGCAGCCGGATTTGCGGGAAAAGGTCTTTCGTCAAAAGACCGGCCGGTTGATCTTGTTCGTGGTGGACGCCAGCGGTTCGGTGGGCGGTTTCGACCGCATGGCCGAAGCCAAGGCGGCGGCCTTGGCCTTGCTGAGCGAAGCCTATCAGAAGCGGGATCGGGTCGGTCTGATCGCTTTTCACGGGTCCGGGGCCCAGGTCCTTTTGCCTCCGACCGACAGCGTGGAGCTGGCTCGCGGACTCTTGGAAGACCTGCCCACGGGCGGGAAAACGCCCTTGGCGGAAGCCTTGGTTAAAACTCACCAGTTGGTCCGGGTCGAGCTGGCCCGGGACCCCGGGCTGACGCCTTTGATCGTGCTCATGACCGACGGCCGTCCCAACGTCCCGTTGACTCCGGGAACCGATCCCTGGCGGGAAACGCTGAACCTGGCCTCCCACTTAAGACAAGACCCTCGACTCCGTTTCCTTCTGCTGGACACGGACAGCGGACATTATTCCGACTACACGCTCATGGGCTGCCTGGCGGAACGGTTGGAAGCGCCCCGGCTGACCCTGGAAGACCTCCGCCACGGCCGCATGGAAGCCTGGCTGGAACGACTGGAACAATAATGGCCAACGGAAGAAATTTAAGAGAAACTTATCCTTTCCCCGCCTTGGTCGGCCAGGACGCCATGAAACTTGCCTTGATTTTAAACATAATCAACCCGGCCCTGGGCGGGGTCCTGATCCGCGGGGAGAAGGGCACGGCCAAGTCCACGGCGGTTAGAGGTCTGGCTGAACTGCTGCCGGAAATCAAGGTGGTTAAGGGCTGCCGGTTCAGTTGCGACCCGGACGATCCGGAAGGATGGTGTGTCGAGTGTGCCGCCGGCGCAAATTTGGAGGCGGCGACCCGCAAGGTCCGCGTGGTCGAACTGCCCATCGGGGCCACCGAAGATCGGGTTTTAGGGACTCTTGACCTCGAGGGCGCCCTGACTGAGGGCCGGCGACGTTTCGAAGCCGGTCTCCTGGCCGCCGCCCATCGGGGCATCTTGTACGTGGACGAAGTCAACCTGCTGGACGACCACCTGGTCGATGTGTTGCTGGACGCCGCGGCCATGGGCGTGAACATCGTGGAGCGGGAGGGGATATCCTTCAGTCATCGGGCCAAGTTCACCCTGGTGGGAACCATGAATCCGGAAGAAGGCGAACTCAGGCCCCAGCTCCTGGACCGATTCGGGCTGTGCGTCAAGGTGGAAGGCTTAAGCGATCCGGCGGCGCGGCGGGAAATCGTCCTGCGGAGAATGGCCTTTGAGGTCGATCCGGAAGGTTTTTCAACCCGGTGGCGGCCGGCGGGCCGGGAATTAACCGACCGGATCGGCGCGGCGCGAAAGGCATTGAAACTGGTGGAAGTCCCGGAGGAGGCCCTCGGTCGAGCCGTGGACATTTGTTTGGCCTTGGGCGTGGACGGACACCGGGGGGACCTGACCGTGATCAAAACGGCTCTGACCCTGGCCGCCTTCGAGGGCCGGACCGGAATCGAGGCGGAAGACGTGGACCGGGCGGCTGAACTGGCCTTGCCTCACCGGGTCAGGCGCCGCCCCTTTCAGGAAGTCCGGTTCCACGTCCTGGACCGTCTAAAAGAAGAACGAAAAAGGGCAAGGCATACGGAACCATGAACCTGACCGAACAACTGCCTTGGGGTTACATTGTCACTGCGGCCGTGATCATGGCCGGTTATCTTCTGTCCTTTGTTATCATCCCGTCCATTTTACTGGACCGTCGGGACCCCGAGGCGACCCTGGCCTGGATGTTGATCATTGTTTTGTTGCCGTATTTAGGGACAGCCGTCTATTACTTGGTCGCCCACACGCGGGTCAAACGGCGGACCCGAAAAAAGCAACGCAGCGACTATGCCTTTCGTTACAGCCTGGATCGATCGGTGGACTCGGTCTTCACTCGGGCCGCGTCCAATAGTTCGCCGGAACTGCCCGAGGGGACGAGACACATCGCCAGGCTGGCCGGCCGGCTGACCAAAACAGCTCTCCTGCCTGGAAACACGGTCGAAGTATTCATCGAAGCCAACAAGGCCTATCGGTCCATGGAAGAGGCCATCCTGGCCGCACAACACCACGTTCATATGATGACCTATATCTTCCGACCTGACCGGGCCGGAGAACACTTCCGGGACCTTTTGATCGAAAAAGCCCGTCAGGGCGTCCAGGTCAGATTTATGGTGGATGGGTTCGGCGGCAGTCAGATAAAATCCTCGTTTATAAGGCCTCTAGTCGAGGCGGGAGGGAAGTTCGCCCGATTTGTCCCGATTTTCGGCCGTTTCCGCTGGCGGCCCAACCTGCGCAATCACCGCAAGATTATAGTGACGGACGGCCGGATCGGCTTTTCCGGGGGCCTCAATATAGGGGAAGAATACCAGGGACGCCGACTGGCTTATGCCCCGTGGCGAGACACCCACCTTCGCCTCGAAGGCCCGGTGGTTCGGCAACTCCAGGAGGTGTTCGCCGAAGACTGGTTCTTCTCGGCCGATGAGGATTTGGCTGATCCAAAATATTTCCCGGACATTCCGCCCTGCGGGTCGGACCTGGTCCAAGTGGTTTACAGCGGGCCGGACCAGGACCACGAGACCATTCACGCCGTTTTCTTCACCGCGGTCAACGAGGCCCAAAAGAGCATTTTCATCACCACGCCCTATTTCGTCCCCGACTCAACCATCCTGACCGCCTTAAAAACAGCGGCCTGGCGGGGAGTGGACGTCAGAGTGCTGCTCCCCGGCAAATCAGACATGCGCCTGGTCCAATGGGCCGGCCGATCCTATTATCAGGAGCTGATCGAGGCCGGGGTCAAACTATACGAACATCGGCCGGGGATTCTGCACGCCAAGACCATGGTTATCGACGGGGCCTGGAGCACCGTCGGTTCGGCCAACATGGACATCCGCAGCTTCCGTCTGAATTTCGAAGTCAACGTTTTAGTTTGGGGCGCGGCTTTCGCCTCCTGCCTGGAGGAAATATTTCAACGCGACCTTTTCGGCTCTTTGCTGATCACTCAAGATCAATTGACGGAAAAGCCTCTGACCGCCCGTTTGACCGAGGGCCTGGGCCGGGTCCTTTCACCGGTTCTGTGACCGGTTTTTTCGGTCCTACAAGCGGGATTGATCCGACTACTTCTTCCAAGGCGAAAAAGTTTTCACTTGCCCCGGCCGGCCTTGATGGCTGCCCTGAGACCCTGGCGGTCCAAGGGCGGCTCAATCGCCTCCGGTCTGGTTTCCAGACTGATGGCCTCTTCCGGGCAGGCCGTGGCGCAGACCCCGCATCCGAAACAGCGGTCCAGGTCCACTTTAGGCACGTCCTCCTCACCCATGACCAGGGCGGTCCCCGGACACAGGTCGATACAGGTCTCGCAGGCCTGGCAGAGATCAGGGTCGAAGACCGGCTGGAAACCTGAGCTGAGGGCCAGGCCGGGCTTGGGTTGAGCCAGGGCCGTTTTCAGAATCATGCAATGGCAAGGACAGCAGTTGCACAGGAAGTCGATTTCCTGCTGGTTGACCGTGCAGTGGACCAGCCCGGCCTCTTCGCTTTTCTTCAGGACGGCCCTGGCTTCGTCCTTGCTCACCTGCCGGCCCATTTTCCTCTCGATGGCGAATTGGGCCCCTGGACCGAACTGCATGCAGACGTCATCTGGTTTGCCGCAGTGGTCTTTCTCGTCAATCAACCAGGCCTCGTGACGGCAAAAACAAGTGCTGACCGAGATGGGATCGTATCGGTCGATATAGGCGGAGACCTGATGGTAGGTGTGGACCTTGTTTCCGGCCTGGACCATGCGGTCCACGGTGATGACCCGCGAATCCGGAAAGGTGATGGAGGGCACGCCGAACCGGGTATCCAGGGCGGTCTTATAAGCATGGATCAACCTGGCCAGCCGCCGGTCCCGGTCCGTCTTCGTCCCCCGCATAAACTGGAACTCGAAAATGCCCGGAACAAAGGGCGGTCCCCCGTAAACTCTATGGCCCTTGATCAGGGCCGTGGAACAGAGTCCCTTGTCGGCCATACCTTCCAGAATGGTCTCCACCTCTTTTTCCTCCCGGCCCGTCCCGGCGGCAATGGCCCCGGCCGGATTGAAGCCCCGGGGCATGGCGCTGGCCACGGCGGCTTCCTCCGGGGTGAAGAGCTCCTGGGCCATTTCGTAAAATTCGGGGATGTCCATGCCGGGATAGCGGCCGCCCCGCTTGGCCATGGTCTGACACAAGTCTTTGTAAACTTCCGCGTCCATTCTCAAACACCTCCCAGTCTTCAGCCTTCAGTTAAAAACAACCTGAATTTTCGGGTCCGCTGCTCCGCTCTCAATAAGCATCATCATACGTCGGCCAGTTTTTCCAGCAAGGCCTTCATGGGCGGGATGACCGCCGGTTGATACATCACGTAACCCTGAATCGGGAAACGTAAACCTTTCTTATGGCTCTTTTCCAGTCCATCTATCAGCCCTTCGAGATGGCTGGCGGGCAGGGAGAGATACATCTCGCTGTCGTCCGTGCCGGCCAGCATTCTTTCCCCGCGGCCGGGAATAATAAAGGCCGGTTCATCGGAAAAGAAAGGCTTGACCCCGGCCAGACACGACAACCCGAAGCCGGTCTCCGAGCGGATGGGCCGGCCGAAACTCATGGCGTAACCTATGACCAGCCGAATCATCTGGGCCGGAGTCCCGTAAATCCAGACCAGGTCCGGATCAGCCGGGGCCTTGTCCAGGGGAAAGGCGGCCAGTCCCTTAACCTGGCCCGGGTCCAGCGGCTTGATGGAATCAGCCAGGGTTTTAGCCGGTTCCGGGGATTCGGCATAACCCATATCCATAAGAAACTGGGCCAGATCGGCTTGATCCTTCAGCTTCTTGAAACCGAACCCGGCCAGACAGGGCACACAGTTGACGTCTTCGGCCATGACCCCGGTTATCCAGCCCCATCGCCTGGCCAGGGTCGGCCACTGGCACATGGCGATCTTGAGGCCGAATTTGGCCGGCCGGACCGCTCCCTCAGGAAGAGGGTCGTCCGTTTTGATGATTTTCACGCCGAGCGGAAACGACTGGGGCATGATGGTTTTCGTCAAAGTGTGGTAAACTTTTTCAAAATCCATGACTTTCCTCCTTCCGGCCCTAGTTGGTGATCAGCCGGTGCTCTGGATTTAACCGAAGCAAAAAAGACAAGACACAGCGACGGGTTTGAGACCCAGGGGCGGCTTGAGGGGTCTCCCCGTTAAAAATTTCTTGTATGCTAAGTAATCGGTCAAAAAATTTACCCTTGCACGTCCCGAAGCAGCCTTTTTAACAGGACTTTTTCCTCCAGGGTAAACCCCTGAAGAATCTCTTCGTTGGCTTTTTCCCTTTCCCAAGACAAGGTTTGACGTAAGGTCTGAGCTTTTCGGCTGAGATAGACCCGAACGATTCTCTTATCTTCCGGATCGGTTTCCTTAAGGACCCATCCGGCTTCGGCCATCCGGTCCAGCACCCCGGACAAAGTGGCGCTGTCCAAGACCAGCCTTTTGCCGATTTCTCCCGCCGAAAGGCCTTCTTCCAGCCAGAGGGCTTCAAGGATCAGATGCTGAATAGGGGTCAGTCCGTTGGCCTGAAGGCGCCTTTTGAAAATGCCGTGGGCCTTCTGATAGGCTTTGGCCAGAAGAAAGATTATACAATCGTCGTAGGTGGTCATCCTCTAATCTCTTGTATACTAATAAATATCTCCGCAACCTATTGTCAAGTAAATTATTCAACGGTCCCTGCCCAGGACGCCGGGCGGAGTTCGTTGAATTCTCCCTGATCTTATGACAGAATGGGAACCATTACAGCCTTGACCGCTCGAGCGGCGCAGAAAGCGGTTGTCCCGCGAATAATTTATGGATGAAGAACTGGACAAGATCCGACGACAAATCGACGATCTGAACCTACGGCTTCTCCGGCTGCTGGAAGAACGGGCCGATTTGGTTAAGCAGGTCGCGGCGGTCAAATCGAGTATCCAGGCGCCGGCCTGCGACCCTAAACGGGAAGATCGGATGATAACCCGGCTTTTGGAGCAAAGCCGCGGGTCATTGACCGACGGCCAGATTATCGGCCTTTTTCGCCATATTTTTTCGGTCTTCCGGAATCTGGCCGAACAGGTCGGCCTGGAAGGGCTGGGCGTCCATCTTAGCCGGGCCCCGTCAGCCACGGTGGTGGACGTGGCCGGAGTCAAAATCGGCCCGGGCCGCCCGCCGGCCATCCTGGCCGGTCCTTGCGCCCTCGAATCCCAAGAGCAGGCCGAGGAACTGCTGGCCTATTTCACCCGGGAACTTCCGGCTGACCGGTTTGTTTTTCGCTGCGGACTTTATAAGCCCCGCACCTCGCCGTACAGCTTTGCCGGACTTGGCCCCCAGGGTTTGGAGCTGGTAGCCCGTCTGAAAAAAATATATAAAATTCCGGTAGTCTCCGAAATCACCTCGCCCAAACTGATGGACAATTTTGAGGGAGTGATTGATTTATGGCAGGTCGGAGCCAGGAATATGACCAATTTCGAGCTGCTCCGGGAACTGGGCCGGACCAGGACTCCGATCCTGCTCAAGAGGTCCTACGCGGCCACGGTGGAAGAGTTGCTTCTGGCCGCGGAGTATATCTATGCTCAAGGCAATCCCCACATCATTTTGTGTGAGCGGGGCATCAGGACCTTTGAATCCTGGACGCGCTTCACTCTGGACATATCGGCCGTCCCTCTGGTCAAGAGCACCTCTCATCTTCCCATAATCGTGGATATTTCCCACTCGACCGGCCGGCCGGACCTGGCCGGGGCCGTGGCCGGGGCGGCCTTGGCCGCCGGGGCCGACGGGATCATGGTCGAAGTCCATCCCCAGCCGGACCGGGCCTTAAGCGACGGTTTTCAGCAGCTTTCCCTCGATCAGTTCGCCCGGATCAAAAAGGTCTTTTTCCCGTCGAAATAGCTTGAAGGGTGCCGGCCGGATCAACGACCAAAAATTTCAAGCAGGGCGACTTGATTCGGATGGTCCTATGACTCGGCCCTTGCCCGAAGACTTGGCTTGATATAACCGCCGATCAGCCGCGGCCACGAATTTCTCGATTTGGCCCTCATAACCGGCCACTCCGCAACTTATGGAAATATTCGCTTTTTTATCTCCAATAACCCCTTGACCGGAGAAACGTTCGACCGAGGCCACCAGCTTTCGGGCGATGGCTTCCGCCCGCTGAGTCGTGCATTCAGGCAGGATCAAGGCGAATTCATCCCCCCCGTAACGACAGGGTATGTCTGATTTGCGGGTGATTTTCCGAAAAAGAAGGCCCAACTGGCGGAGCAATTTGTCTCCGGCCTGATGGCCGCAGGTATCGTTGTAATTCTTAAACCCGTCCACATCGATCATGATCAAGGTCAGTTTCTGTTTGTATCTTTCCGCCCGGTCAACTTCCTCGACCAGCCTGGTTTGAAAGTAACGTTTATTATACAGGGTGGTCAGTTCATCGGTCACCGCCAGTTGAGCCAGTTTGGCGTTGACATCGATGAGTTTTTTCGAATATTCGTTCAATTGTCCTATTTTGCTTTGAAGCTCCTGATAGAGCCCCTCAAACATGTGTTCAAGGGCCTTCATCTCATTTTGGCCGGCTGGTTCGGAATGGATGTCAACAACTTGAGAGGTTTTGTTCTTGACTTCTTGCGTTAAGGTTTCCAGGGTGCGGGTCCACCAGGACATCAGGAAAAATCCGAGCAATGGGACGAAAAACATCGCCAGGAGGCCGTAGGTCAAGGGGTCTCGGATCTGGTCCATCTGGATGCTGGTCAGGAGGGGAAAGATATACTGGTATAGAAGAAGAATCAGGACCAACAGCGGTAAGATCGCCGTCAGGGCGAAGAAGGCCAGAAAAGTTTTCCTGAACTTTTGGCTGGCCAGGGAAAGAAAGATCGACATGGGACCTCCTAATTATCTACGGCGTTCAAACCAGCCTAATTCCACATGATCAAGGAGCTGACCCATTTAAATTTTGAAATCGCGGCCGTTTGATCGAAATTTTGATAACCTCGGCGACGGCAAAATGCTAGGGCAGGGGTTAAATCCTTTTCTTTATCTGAACCGGTGCCGCAATATGGTCTTAGACCCTTTGAAACAATATCCGATGCCCGATGCAGGTTCGGGAGATACGGTTGATTTTCATTCACTGATCCTTGAAAAAGCGGATGAAGTTTACCAAGCTCCCCGCCTTTTTTCAACCTTATATCTTGTCAGGTCTAACCGTGACAAAATATGTCCAGCCTCATAAGATTGAGAGGGCGGATTTGAGACGATAATCGATCCCGTCCTCGATCATCTAAAAGATAGTCGATGGTCAAATTACTTAAAATCATTTTCATTTGTCATTTATGTTCCATGAAGCTAAGATAAAGAGATATGGACAAAATGTTCAACCTTATATTTTCAAGGTGAAATCATGGATTTTACAAATAATGGTCGGAATGAAAAACCGCCCATTATTCTAGTCGTGGACGATGAAGAATTGAACCTTCGTCTGATCGAGGCCCTTTTAAAGCCGCAAGGCTGCCAGGTCGTTTTGGCCAGGAATGGGGAGGACGCCCTGGCTAAGGTTCGGGAATCTCCCCCCGATCTGGTCTTGCTTGATATAATGATGCCCAGAATGAACGGTTTCGAGGTCGCCCAAAAGCTTCGCCAGGACCCTGAGACCAGAATCATACCCATTGTCATGGTCACTGCCTTGAACGATGTCGAGGACCGGGTCATGGCCATCGAAGCCGGGGCCGACGACTTCTTGACCAAACCGGTCGATCGGACGGCACTGAGGGCCAGGGTCCGCTCCCTGCTCAAGGTCAAGGCTTTCAACGACCACATGAAAAATTATCAGAAGGAGCTCGAAGCGGAGGTGGCCAAGCGGACCGAGCAACTGCGGGAAGCTTATCAGAAAATAACCACCGCCTCCCTGGAAACCATCCATCGCCTGGCCCGGGCGGCTGAATACAAGGACGAGGACACCGGAGCCCATATCCTGCGCATGAGCAACTATTCCGCGGCCATCGCCCGCCGTCAGGGCTTGAACCAAGCCACGATCGAGCGAATCCTTTTGGCCGCCCCCATGCACGACGTGGGCAAAATCGGCATTCCGGACCATATTTTGCTCAAGCCGGGACGGCTGGACCAAGAGGAATGGAAGATCATGCGGCGGCATCCGGATATCGGGGCCAGCATCCTGGAGGGCTCCGACCGGGGCTTCATCAAGTTGGCCGAGGTCATCGCCCGGACCCATCATGAAAAGTGGGACGGGACCGGCTATCCCAGTGGATTAAAGGCCGAAGAAATCCCGCTGGTGGGCCGGATCGTGGCCGTGGCCGATGTTTTTGACGCCCTTATGTCCAAACGGCCTTACAAAGAGCCGTTTCCCCTGGATAAATCCCTGGAGATCATCCGGGAAGGCCGGGGCGGCCATTTTGACCCGGAGGTGGTGGAGGCCTTCCTGTCCACTATGGATGAGATTATTGAAATAAAAGAAAAATATAAGGATGATCAGCAGAGCCGCCTGGTGGAGATGGTCGGTCTTCAAATTTGAAAATCATGCGGGTGACGGCCAAAGAGTCTTGACCTGGTTAACGGCGCCAAGAGGAATTTTTCAGGGAAATTGTGAGTCTGATCGCCTTGACAGACTAGGACCGGCGTGGCAGAATCCCGCGGCAGGAAGAGGTCCGGCCGGACGGATTGTTTAGGACCGGCGGTGGACCTGGTCCTGAAGAAAGGCGCAAGCAGGGCTTTTTTTGTTTATGAAAGTGGAGTTTTTCAAGCACAGCATCGACGAAAACGACGTGGCTCGCGCCAATGAGGTCTTGCGGTCGATCTTTCTGACCACCGGCAGCCGGGTGGAGGAATTCGAGAACACCCTGGCCGCTTACCTGGGGTCTCAAGGCCTGGTCGGCCTGACCAGTTGCACGGCCGCCCTGCATCTCTGTCTGCTGGCCTGGGGCGTCGGGCCGGGGGACGAAGTCATCACCACGCCCATGACTTTCTGCGCCACGGCCAACGCCGTTCTCCATGTCGGGGCCGTGCCGGTCTTCGTGGACGTCGAGCCGGACACCGGCAATATCGACGCCGGCCTGATCGAATCCCGGATCACCGAGCGGACCAAGGCGGTAATCCCGGTCCATCTGTACGGCCAGATGTGCGACATGAAAAGGATTCGGCGGATCGCGGACCAGCGCGGCCTGGCGGTCATCGAGGATGCGGCCCACTGCCTTGAAGGTGAACGGGAGGGCGTCAGGCCGGGCCGGTTGGGCGAGGCGGCGTGTTTCAGTTTCTACGCCACCAAAAACATAACCTCCGGCGAAGGCGGGGCCGTCGCCGCCAACCAAACCTCCAAATTGGAACGGCTGAAGGTGCTCCGGCTTCACGGCATGGACAAGTCGGCCGCCGACCGATATACCAAGGAATATCGGCATTGGGACATGAAGGTCTTGGGCTGGAAGTACAACATGGACAACATCCAGGCCGCCCTGCTGCTCGGGCAGCTCGAACGGATCGAGACCCTTTGGCTCCGCCGGGACGAAATCGTCAAGAAATACCAGGCGGCCTTGGCCTCGGTTCCGGGTATCCGCCTGCTCAAGGACGTCCCCGATTCCAAACACGCCCGGCACCTTTTCACTATTCTGGTTCCGCCGGAAAGGCGGGACGGTTTTTTGACGGCCTTGCAAAGAAAAGGGGTCGGCGTGGCCGTCAATTATCGGGCCGTCCACCTTCTGGAATATTACCGGGAGCGCTTCGGTTTCCGCCGCGGAGACTTTCCCGTGGCCGAGGAAATAGGCGACCGGACCGTTTCCCTCCCCCTTTATCCCAAATTGGAAGACAGCCAGGTGGATTACGTGATCGATTGCGTCCTGGCCGAAGCCAAGTCTTTTTAATGACGGGCTGATAATGAAAAAAGACCTTTTAGCCAGACAGCTCCAAGAAGGCCGAATCGATGATCCGGGCCAATTTCCCAAAGTCGTCCTGATCGACACGGTCAGTTTCTGCAACCTGCGCTGCAGTATGTGCTTCCATCGTAAAATGACCCGAAAAAAAGGCTTCATGTCCTGGGACCTCTTTACCAAGATAATCGATGAGATCGCCGAGGTTAATCCAGACGTCCGGGTCTGGATGGTCTTCTTCGGGGAAGCGCTGATTCTGAAAAAACGGAAGCCGACTATCTTCGATATGATCGCCTACGCCAAGGATAAAGGCCTGACCGACGTGGTCCTTAACTCGAACGGCAACCTCTTGGACGCCGACTCGGCCAGGAGCCTGATTGAATCCGGTCTGGACGCCATTTATTTCGGGATCGACGCCTTTACGCCCGAAACTTACGCCAAGCTCCGGGTCGGGGGCGACTACCAACAGACCGTGGACAACGTGGTTTATCTCCTCAATTTAAAGAGAGAGATGGGTGTAGACAAGCCCAAGGTTTTCGTCCAGTTTGTGGAAATGGTGGAGAACAAGGCCGAGGAAGAGGCTTTCACCAAATTCTGGTCCGAGCAAGGGGCGATCGTCAAAATCCGGCCCATGGTCAGTTGGGCCGGGATGGTCGAGGCCCCGAACCTGGTCTTGGGCAACGAAGACCGGTGGCCCTGCCATTGGGCCATGCAGACCATGTCCATCACCGACGCCGGCCAAGCGGTCACCTGTGCGGTGGACCTGGATGCCAGGTTCGTGGCCGGAGACGTCTCCCGACAGTCACTCCAGGAAGTATGGACCGGCGGACTTAAGGCGCTAAGAGCCTTGCACCTTTCGGGCCGATTTGATCTTCTGCCCGAGAATTGCCGGAACTGTCGGGACTGGCAGTCGGCCTATTCCGATTATCACGCGGTTAATAAATAACCATGTGCGGAATTTGCGGTTTTACCGGTCCGGCCGATGAAGCCGCCCTCAAGCGGATGACCGCGGCCATTTTTCATCGGGGCCCGGACGAGGACGGTTACTATCTGGACGGTCAGGTGAATCTGGGCATGAGGCGGCTGAGCATCATCGACCTCCAGACCGGCCGACAGCCGATTCACAATGAGGATCAGACCCTCTGGCTGGTCTTTAACGGCGAAATTTACAATTATATCGAGCTGAGAGAGGAACTGGAGAGAAAGGGCCACCGTTTTTACACCAGTCACTCCGACAGCGAAGTCCTGGTCCACCTGTACGAGGAATACGGGGACGATTTCGTTCACAAGCTCAATGGCATGTTCGCCATAGCCCTCTGGGACCGGAGCAAAGAGGACTTAGTCCTGGTCCGGGACCGGATGGGGGTCAAACCCCTGTTTTATGCCCTGGTCAAGGGACGCCTGGTCTTCGGCTCGGAAATCAAAACCATCCTTTTTCATCCTGATTATGCAAAAGCCCCTAATTTTGAGGCGATTTACCATTATTTTTCCTTGAAAAACGTCCCCTCGCCCCTGACCGGCTTTCAGGACATCTACTCGATGCGGCCGGCTGAAATCATGCATTTCAAAAACGGCCGGATTGACCAGAAGGTCTACTGGCGGATGCCTTTCGCCGAACGGGATGAATATACCGAGGATTTGGTCAGCCGAGAGATTCTGGACATCCTGGAAGACGCCGTCCGGATCAGGATGCGCAGCGATGTTCCTTTCGGGGCTTATCTGAGCGGCGGCGTGGATTCGAGCACGATCGTGGCCCTGATGACCAGGTTTTCCTCAAAGCCGGTCAAGACCTTCACCCTGGGCTACGAGGATGAACTGCAAAACAAGGAGGCCGATCTTTACTGGGCCAGGAAGGTCTCGCAGATTTTCGGGACCGAACATTATGAATATATCATGTCCTATCGGGAGCTGATTGAGGACATCGACCGGATCATCAGGTCCTTTGATCAACCCTTTTCCGGGACCATTTCCACGTTTTTCCTGACCAAGCTGATCAGCCGGCACGTCAAGGTGGCCATTTCCGGGGACGCGGCCGACGAGCTTTTCGGCAGCTATCTCTCCCATCGGACGGCCTCGCCGATTCATCATTTTGCCAGGCTTTACCAAAAATTCAAGGCCGGCGGTCTCTCCCCGGATGAACTGACCCTTCTGGCGCCCTGTGATCCGGCCTTTCTGGAAGACCTGTATCTTAAATCCCACGGGGAAGAAGCCCGGTGGCGGTACCAACTCTATGTCTTTCTGGATGAAGAAAAAGACTCCTTGCTGACCGACCGTTTCAAGAGCCATCTGAACGGCGTCAGTTCCTTCAATCTGCTTAAGGAGAACTTCAAGGACCTTAAGGCTGGGGACCCCCTCAACCGTATCCTGGAGATGGAATGGACCACCCAGTTCGTCGATCAGGTGCTGGCCTTCATGGATTTTCTGTCCATGGCCCATGCCGTGGAAATCCGCTCGCCGTTTCTGGATTACCGCCTGGTCGAGTTCGTGGCCTCCATTCCGGGCCGAATGAAAATCCGCCACGGTAACGTCAAGGACATATTAAAAAAGACGGTGGCCGATCTTATTCCCAGGCCGATCACCCAGCGGCCCAAGGAAGGTTTTGTTTTACCGATCTTCGACTGGATGATGGCCGGCCTGACCGGCTACTGCGATGATGTTTTAAACAAGGCCCGATTGAACAAGCACGGCCTGCTCAATATCGACCGGGTCGGGGCCCTGGTCAAGGCTTACCAGGCGGGCGACCGCAAGCTGGCGGCCAAGATTTGGAACCTGATGATGTTCCAGGTCTGGTGGGAGAATTATTTTGGGTGATTGGCGGGTCATTCTCCTGGGCATGACGGGTTTTGGCAACAGCGCCCTTCAGGCGCTGGAGCGATTGGCTTATGTCGAGATCGTCGGAGTGTTCACCCCGCCCAGGCAGGACGCGCCGTTCCCTTATTACCCCTGCCCCGCCCTGCAAGCGGTGGTTGAGCAAAAAGGACTGCCTTTGTTTGAAGGGCGGAGGCTCAGGGACCCGGAAGTCCGGAAATTGGCGGCCGAACTTGGGCCGGACCTGATCGTGTCTTGCAGTTTCGACCAGATCATTCCGGCCGATATTATCTCCCTGGCTGAACAAGCGGCCGTCAACGTGCATCCTTCATTGCTGCCCGAGTACCGAGGGGCCACGCCCACGGTTTGGGCCTTGCTGAACGGGGAAGAAGAGACCGGGGTGACCGTCCATCTGATCGAAGATGAACAGGTGGACCGGGGCCGGATCGTAGCCCAGGCCCGACTGAAGATTGAACCGGGCGACACGGACGGCGGTCTACGGCGGAAATTGGCCGATTTGTCCGAAAACATCCTGGTCGAGGCCGTCGAAGCCCTTCGACGCCAGGATTTGGACTCTTTCCCCTGGCCGGAAGGCCAAGGCTCCTATTTTCCCAAACGCAAGCCCGAGGACGGCGGGCTGGACCTGGGGAAACCATTCCGGGAGATTCAAAACAGGATCAGGGCCATGACCCCTTATCCCGGAGCTTTTCTTTACTGGGGCGGCCGGAAACATCTGATAAAAAGCGCCGTTTTTCTTGATCGGGACTATCCGGATCAAACCGGGTTGACAGACGGGAACTCACTGGTTGTCGACAGCCGCGACGGCGTGATAAGATTCGAATTGATAAAGGAAGGCCAAGATGCCGACAGATAAAAAAACGATAAATCATCGCCAAGAGTCTTACGGCGTGCGGCCCGAAGCCTCGGAATTCCCGATGATGGTGGTTTTGTCCTACGTTTACGTTTGCAACGCCAAGTGTCCCAACTGCCCCTATAACAATTCCGACATCCGGTCGACTTACCGGGACGCCCTGATCATGCCGGACGATATTTTCAAGAGAATAGCCGATGAATGCGGACCTTACGGCTGCGTGATCCGGCTGTCCGGGGGCGGTGAACCCATGCTCCATCCGCAAGCGGTGGAGCACATGGTCTACGCCAAGGAAAAAGGCGCCAGGATCGGCTTGATCACCAACGGTTCCAGGTTCACGCCCGAGGGGCTGGAAAAATTGATCCGGGCCGGGGTTGACGCCATAGAGTTCAGCGCCGACGCCGGCGACCGGGAAACCTATATCCGGGTGAGGCCCGGTCTGGACTGGGAGACGCTCAACCGCAACGCCGCGACGGCGGTCGAACTGCGCAACCGTCTGAAATCGGATACCCGGATCATCGCCAGCATCATCAACCAGCAGGGCGTGGACGTGCCGGCGGCGGAAAGACATTGGGCCAAGATCATCGATAAGGTCCAGATCAGGAAATACTTGACCTGGGGGTATAACGAGGACTATTCGGCCGATGATACGCCCTATCTGCCGCCCGAGGAAAGGGTGCCCTGTCCTTGGCTCTTCGAGCGCCTCAACATCGACTCCCGGGGCGACGTGACCCTTTGCGGGGAAGATATAGCTTTCAGCGAAGAGTTCGCCAACATCAAGGAACGGACCATCAAGGAAATCTGGCACGGCCCGGAGTTCACGCGGTATAGAAACCTGCACCTCTCCGGCCGGGGCGACCATATACCTATCTGCGCGACGTGTCCTGACTGGAAATACCGGTCTTGGCATTATAATTACTGGAAAGTCCTCAAGGATGCCGAAGAAAAAAAGGCCAAACAGGGGAAAGATATATAGGCGATCCGACGGTTGAGAACGGCATGGTCATCGGCATACTTCAGCCCGGTTATCTGCCCTGGCTGGGCTTTTTTGAACAGCTCGCCCGGAGCGAAGTTTTTGTCATCCTGGATGACGTCCAGTATGACAAGCACGGCTGGCGCAACCGAAACCGGATCAAGACGGCCAATGGAGTGCAGTGGCTGACCGTTCCGGTTTTGCTCAACTTCAGCCAAAAACCGCTCATTTACGAGGTCAAAATAGACAACAAAATCAATTGGCGGAAGAAACACCTGGAAACGCTGAAACAAAGTTACGCCAAAGCCCCTTTTTATAGGGATTATATCGAGCTTTTCCAAGAGGCCTACTCCAGACCATGGGAATATCTGGTTGATCTTGATATGCATTTTATCGAAATCCTGGCCGCCCGGCTCGGCCTGGACGATATAAAAATCGTCAGGTCTTCAAATTTGGGCGTCGGTGTGGGCCGGATTGACCGGCTGGTCGAGATTTGCCAAGCCTTCCAGGCCGATATCTTTTACGAGGGGGCTTCAGGCCGAAACTACATCGACCAAGAAAGATTCGCCCGGGCCGGGATCGAGGTGGAATATCAGGACTACAGGCACCCTGGTTACAGGCAGCTTCATGGCGATTTTATCCCCAACCTGTCCGTGGTGGACTTGCTTTTCAATCATGGTCCGGAAAGCTTGTCCATCCTGACCGGCGGTCAAGAATCCGGAGGAACCAGTTGATGGAAAAAACTATTCTAATCACCGGCGGGGCGGGATTCATCGGCTCGAATTTCGTCCGTCATCTTTATCATAACTATCCGGACTACCATCTTATTGTGCTCGACGCCCTGACCTATGCCGGCAGCGTCAGGAATCTGCCGGTGGACATCAACAGCACCCAGGAGGGTCGGCTGGTCTTCTGGTACGGCAATGTGCGCAACGGCGAGCTGGTCGACACCCTGGTCTCCCAGGCGGACATCGTGGTCCACTTCGCCGCCGAAACCCACGTAACCAGGTCGATTTACGACAACTTTCTCTTTTTCGAGACGGACGTCCTGGGGACCCAGACCGTGGCCAATTCGGTCCTCAAACACCGCCGGACCGTGGAAAGGTTCATTCACATTTCCACGTCCGAAGTCTATGGAACGGCTCAAACCGAAAAAATGGCCGAAGCTCATATCTTGGGACCGATGAGCCCTTACGCCAGCGCCAAGGCCGGCGCCGATCTCTTGGTCCAGTCTTACTGGTCCACTTACGAGATTCCGATCATCATCATTCGGCCGTTCAACAATTACGGTCCTTATCAGCACCTGGAAAAGGCCATTCCCAGATTCATCACCAGTTGCATCCTCTGCGAACCCATCCGGGTCCATGGCCAAGGTCAGGCGGCCCGAGACTTCGTTTTTGTCCAGGACGTCTGTCAGGCCATCGATATAGTCATGCATGCGGACCGTGAAAAGGTCCAGGGCCAGGTCTTCAACGTGGCTTCGGGTGTGCACCGGTCCATCCTGTCCATCGCCCAAGACGTAGTCCGCTTGATGGGTAAGGAAGAGTCTCTGATCACCTTTGTCGGGGACCGTCCGGGCCAGGTTTTCCGGCATACCGGCGACTATGCCAAGATAAATAATTTTTTAGGCTGGGAGCCCAAAATATCTTGGGAAGAGGGTTTGAGAAGGACCATTATGTGGTACGAAGAGAACCGCAAATGGTGGGAGCGGCAGTTGTGGATGAGGGCCGTGCCCATCATCACCAAGACGGGCCGAAGAGAATTGCATTAGGCGGGGGCCGTGATCCGACCCTTACCCCATGACAAATTCGACCGGGGCGTGTCGTTGCTCTCCTGGGCTTATAACGAAGAGGACGGCCTCGGCGATTTCTTGGAAAGGGCGACCAGGCTGATGGAGTCGGCCTGCGAAGATTACGAAATCGTCCTGATCGACGACGGCAGCACCGACCGGACCTATGAAATCGCCAGGGCCTTTCAGGAAAAAAATCCCCGCCTGCGCATCTATCAGAACGAACGCAACCTCAATGTGGGCATCTCCAGCCGTCGGGCCATCCAGAGGGCCTCGAAGGAATTCCTCTTCTGGCAGACGGCCGACTGGGGCTATGACATTTCCAGCCTGAGGGTTTTTCTTGAATACCTGAAAGAATACGACATCGTCCAGGGCGTCCGGCGGCGGCCGGTCCAGGTTAGAATGCGCCTGTTCAAACCTGTAGCCGCCCTGCTCAAGCTCTTCGGCCTCAAACACCTGACCCGGCGTTCGGACACCGTGCAAAAAGCCCTGGTCTCCGTCATCAATTACATGCTCATCAGGGTCCTTTTTCGGGTCCCTCTGTCCGATTACCAGAACGTGACCTTTTATCCGACCGGGTGGATTCAATCCATCAATTACGAAGCCAGAAGTTCTTTCGCCAACCCCGAGGCCTTGATCAAATCTTACTGGCGCGGTATGAGTTTCAAGGAAGTGCCCATCAATTTCATGCCTCGGCGGAAGGGCCAAGGCAAGGGCACCAAAATTACGGCCATCCACGCCTCGGTGCAAGACATCTTGACCTTGTGGTTCAAGTGGGTGGTTTTGGGTCGACGAGGGGAGATCGAAAAGGGACGCATCGACCGGATCGATCCGAAAGAATGGCCGGAGAGCCCGGTCTGATTCCAGGTGGTCTTCAATGGCGACGACAGCCTGATTTTTATGGTTGATAATAATTTGATGTTATTGGGACAGTATGAATCGTAAACATCTTTGGATCGCGGCCCAGGTGTTCATCACCGTGCTGCTGCTTTATATCTTATTCAGAAACTTTGATTGGTCGGATTTTTGGCATGTCCTCCAGAAGGTTTCGATCTGGTTTTATTTGTCTTCCTTGTTGGTCATCTTTCTGGGACAGCTTCTTTACACCCTCAAATGGGACCTGGTCTTGCGGGCCATGGGCGTCAAAGTCCCTTTCGGCCGGCTGGTCCAGTATTACCTGATCGGTATTTTTTTTAACAATTTTCTGCCCACGACCATCGGCGGCGACGGGGCCCGGGTTTATTATCTGGGCCGTCAACAGGGATATCTGAAAATCGGCGGCTCGGTCTTCATGGACCGCTTCCTGGGCTTCTTTTCCTTGACCGCCTTCGCCGCGGCCCTGTCGTGGACCTTGGAAATCTCCACCCCTCCCCTTATTTTGGCCCGGAATCTGCTGTCCATCGCTTTGGTCTTTTTTGTGGTTTCTCTGTTTCTCGCCCACATTTTAGGCGTGGACCGGGTGGCTGAAAAAATAGCCGCCTTTGATTCGCGTCTTACCGGCCTGGGCGACAAAGTCCAGAGGTTTCTAACGGACATCAAAACGGTCAGTCGAAAATATTGGGCCATTTTGGGGGTCATGGGCATCGTCTTTATTTATTTCACCATGTTGACCTGGGTCTATCATACCTTTTTCGAATCGACCTCAGGTCATCAGGTGGATTACTGGGGCACGATGACCATGCTTTTGAGCATCGGGGTTCTGGCCAATGTGCCCTTGACGGTCAACGGCATCGGGCTGAGGGAACAGCTTCACTACCTGCTCTTCGCTTCCCTGGGCCTGCCCAAGGAGATTTCGGTCAGCATTTCCCTGTTGATCTTTGCCAATATCCTGTTCATGAGTCTGGCCGGGTACATATTGTGGATCAAATTTAGGTTGGAGAAACCGGTTCCCATGCCCATATTGGCCCAGGAGCCGCCGACCATTAAATGACGCCTTTCTTTTTTGGAGACACCTTACAGAAATGGAACTCCTTTTTATTGATACGCGACAAGATTGTCCTCTTTGTTTGAGTTCTCATATAGAATCTGCTTTTAACCTGGAGGCCTTTGGAAAAATTCTCCATTGGGACCATTGCCTTGATTGCGGCCTCACTTTTCAGAACCCCCGGCTTGATTCACGGAGCCTGGCTCAAATTTACAATTCGAATGAATATTGGGGCGAATCGGGCGATAATCATTTTTTCGCCTATTCGAGATACACGGAAAAGGAGCCGGTGCGGATCAAACAGGGTCGCCGCCGAATTCGTCTGATCAAAAAGATCACCGGTCTACGGGCCGGGCGATTGCTGGATGTCGGTTCGGCCACGGGTTTTTTCCCTTACGTGGCCCGGCAGTACGGGTTTGAGCCGATAGGTATCGAGCCAAGTGAGCAAATGGCCGCCTATGCCCGAAAAAATTATGGACTGGATGTCAGACCGACGACTTTGGAGGGATGTGAATTACCCATGAATCACTTTGATCTGGTCACCCTCTGGGCTACGGATTCCCATTTCGAGGACCCACGCAGGGACTTTGCCAAATTGGTCGGTTCCCTGAAGCCCGACGGTTTCCTGGCCATGAATTACCAGGATTTCGCTCATTGGATCAGGCTGATTTTGCCGGGGATCAAAAAGAGCTGGAACGCTTTATACAATTTTACGGAACCAAGTCTGAAATATTTATTCAACCAGGTCGGGCTGGATGTCGTTTACCATAAAATGGAATGGCAAGTTAATCACCTGGATCATATTTTTCAGGTCCTTAAGCTGAACGCACCTGGTTTTATGAGAAAGGGAGTAATGTTCGTTCCGGCTTTCTCCTTCAACCTGGTCATCGCCAGGAAACGATGAGAGCCAGCGCCTTTTTTATTCAAACAAGCTAGAAGCCATCCAGCTTTAAAAACGAGCCAAGCCGATATGGCTGGAGAATCCACGGATAAAATTCAAAAAAATCTATCGTTTTGGTCCGATTTATGCGGATTTCTGGTTTTGTTAGGACTGGTCGCTTATGGCCTTTATCGAATCAAATTGGGGCTGGATTTTACCGACGAAGGTTTGTACGTCAGCTCCCCCTTGAGGTACGCCCTCGGCGACCAGCCGTTCCTTGATGAGACTTCCAACTCCCTGAGGATGTTCGATCTGCTCCTCTGGCCCATATTCTCCTTCAACCCGCAAATCAGCCTGTTTCAGCTTCGCTTGATCGGTCTCGGCCTGCACCTGGCCGGACTGACCGCGGTGATCCTGTTACTAAGACCATTTGCTCCGGCGTTTCTGGTCGCCTTGGCCGGTGGGACAGCCATCTTTTCTTACGAATGGGTGTGGGCCCCGGGTTACAACCTGATGGGACCGGTATTTCTGACCGGCGGGCTTTGCACCTGGCTGGGGGCCTGCCGGGTTTTAAATCGAACCTTGGCCCCGGCCTTGAGCGTCTTGGCCGGTCTGGCTCTTTTTGCCGGTGTGTTCTCTTATTTACCCTTCCTGCCGGTTCTTGTCGCCCCGCTGGCCGTCCTTGGAATAGAAGTCTGGAAAAAACGATGGGGTGGACCCTACTTCAAAAGGACCTCCTTGGTCTTCCTTGGTTTTTTCGTTGGACTGTTAACCACCATTTTGGGTTTTTACGCCAACGGCTGGGTCGAGGACTGGTGGAAGGCCTTACATGTGGTGATTTCGTCTCAAGGTGCGGTCAGACCTTTTTCCGAAAGATTGATCGACTATTGGCTTAATCTTAGGGTTTCCTTACTCTATGCCTTGATTGTGGCCGCTGTTCTGTCGGCCGGTTGCCGTCTCTTGCCTAAAAAAAAGGTCCGCCGTGGGTGGGTTCTGACCGGCGCTCTCAGTCTGATCTTGGGAGGCGCTTCGAGCCTGTTAATTTTTTATTATCCGGCCGCGACCGTGAGGTGGGAGCAGTACCCGGCTTCGTTCGCCGTTTTTTCCGCCGGGCTGGGGTTTCACCTGGCCGCGCTGGTTTCTTGGCTCCTGCATTGGGGAGACCACAGGGGCGGCGTGAATAATCAACCATGGAATTTTATCTGGATGGTTATCTTTCCGGCCGGGGCTTTTCTCTGTTTTCTTCATGCCATGAGTTCGACCAACGGCTTTATCAACATGTTTTACAGCATGACCCTGCTGGCGGCCTCGGGACCGGCCGCTCTTTATCAAGCCAGCCTTTTTGGCCGGCGGAACGGGGAAAAGATAAGCATCCCGGCCGGCGGCCTGGCCGTCTGCCTTGGCGCGGCCTTGGTCCCCTACGCCGTGTACGCCCTGACTTCCGGCGGTCAACTTATTTACCGTGATCAAACCCCGGCCCACCTGACCGCCCGTTTTTCTCAACCTAAAATCGACCGGATTTTTTCAACGCCCCAACGGGTTAAGGTGGTGGACACTTTATTGAAATTTATAGAAAAAAGGGTAGAGAAAGGCGATCTGCTCCTGGCTTATGATTCCCTGCCCCTCCTATATTTTCTTACCGACGCGCGGCCGCCACTGAATCACGTCTGGACCAACAAAAGCTGGGACCCGGGACTCAGAGCCGAAGCTCTAAAATCAATGATAGAAAGACAAAGGATTCCCAGGTACTGCGTCCAAACCTTGGTTCATCCGGAAATGATCGGACGTTCGGCCTTTGACAATACCTTTTATTATTCCACCGACCCTAAGGTCGACCCAATCCACGCCTTTGTCCGGTCCAATTATCGGCCGATCGCGCTTTTTTATCCGTTTCAGATTTGGGAGCATAATGGATACGCCCGGGATGGCCGGATGGGGGACCCGCTTTGGGTCGCCAAAGTCGAACCCTGGCAGTGGCTCGGCAAGTCGGGTCACGGCGAGGTCCAGGGATTGAGTATTAATGGCGATACGACCCGATTTGTTCTGACGCCGGAATCAGACGCCGATGGTCCGCACCTGGCCTTGAAGTTGACCGACCATGCGCGAAAAGAGTTCAAGGAAGCCCAAGGAGATAAACCGGTCTTCACCCTGTGGTTAACCAGGACCTTGGACCCTAATATTGTCGCCGGACGGCCCATGTTGACCGAAGTCCCCGTGCGTCTGATCGGGTCGGGGACTTGCCGCCTTTTCTTGGAAGATTTCGTCGGCCAGGCCAGGATTCGTCATGAAATCAAACCGGCGGCGTCTGACGGCTGGACCAAAATCAGCCTGGATTCGGCCGTCCGGCCCGAGGCCACGGCGGTTCAGGTCAGCCTGGAGTTCCGCCCGGCCGCGGCCGAGGCCGAACTCCACCTCCGGGACTTAAAAATCCGGGTCGACTGAAGACCCAAGTTGTTTATCAATCCCCGGCCGTTTTCTCCCCGCCTTTGATTTTGACAATGAGTTCTCTATCCTCGGGTCGAAAAGAAATTATTTCATACAAATCCTGGTGCTCCGCAAAATAGTGGTCCTGACCGTAAATCAGGGGTCCCTCGACGGAAAACGAAGATGACTCGGTGGATATGAACTCGGCACCGGTTTCGGCCCGCCGGTCGATTAAGTCCTGCTGAACGTAGCTCAAGGGATGATCTTCGGTGACATAGAGGGACATGTCCTGAACTTCAAGCCACTCACCAGGTTTGGCCCGCCATTCTAAAACCGCCCTCATTTCATCAGCCGCGTCCTTGACTTTGAATACCAAAACGTGTTCGTGCCAGCCCGGCTCCTCGGCCCGAATGACCAGGATTTCGCGGGTTTTATCGGCTGACCATTCCTCGATGAACAAAAGGGGCGGATAAAATGCGTTTTCCGACCCCCGGCATTTAACCTTCAACGTCAAATATTTCCCCTTTTCTTCGAGGGGAGGAAAGTTGTTTTGTCCCGGTTCATAGATCAGGTCTAATTCCAAGTACTCCTTGGACAGACTAACCGGATCGGCGGCCGGCCGAATATGGATTAAGCCGCCGTTGATCCCGTTTTGGTGAATCACTTCAAACCGGTCTGTGTCCCGGCGGGGGAAAAGAGGCGGATATAATCCCGCCAGATTTTCAGCGGAAAATTTTTCGGCCCCCCCGTCCTTTTTAAAAGCAGCCCTATATCGGGGAGGATATCGGCGGAAAAAGGTCTTCAGGGACTCTCGAATCAGGGCCTCGGAATTTCTTATAACCTGAGGCGGGGGAATCAATCGGCAGCCGTCCCCGGCCGACCGTTGTTCCTGCGGGGTCGAAGAAGGCCGGACCTTGAAGACGGCGAAGCCGTTTTGCCGATAAATATTTTCAAACCACGCGGAGGCCTCCAAGCGGGGTCCCAGACCGGGCAGCCACTTGGGCGTGACTAACAGATAGTCGACCCCGAAGGCATCGATGAAACAGAGAGTTTCCTCGATGGAGTCGAACTGGTTGAATATGGGCGCTTCCACGCTTTTCATCAGTTCGTCGCCGAAAGCAACCATGGCCGGATAATACTGGAATTCGTCGGGGAATTCGGCGAACACCCCCAAACCTTTATCCGCAAGGTATTCCCGCCTGAATTTATGGTCGGTGCGCATCTTTTCTTTCAGGGATCGGCCGTGGCGCATCCGATAAAGCCGGTCGAAAAATTCTTCTTCCAAAAGAGAGTTAAAACTTCCGGAAGTATAAACATAAACGCCGGTCAGCGAGGGGAGGTAATAAAGGTTCCAGTTCTCCGGCGGCGCGGCCAGGACCGCGGTGGGCGGCACATTTTTGCGGATGAATTGGATGACCGGCCAGGGAAGATGCTGGAAACAGCTTTGTTCATAGTAGTTCGGCCAGTCGGCGACCGAGGGCCTCTGCCGGGCCTCGCGGTAAAGGGAGGCAAAGGATTGCGGCTTGGCGGCCTGGTCATATTCAAACGGCGAAATAAATCTGGCCGGATCAATGAAAAGGACCGGGATGAACAGGAGGAAAAGCAGGGGCGAGCAGATCTTGGATTTGGTCAGCAGGCTTCCTTCCATTGAATTTGGTCGTCGGGTGGTGAAAAAAGAAGCGATGAAGACTAGGATCGATCCGACAAAGACCCAGGAAAAGTAAAAGACCGGCCATTTTTGATGAAGGAAACGGGGCAGGTGGATGATCAGGGCCAAGGCCAGGACCAAACCGGCCATCCCGCCCGCTGATAATAAGGGGTTCAGACCATGTTCGACCGAACGGTGTTCCAATCGGGCGGCCAGATCGAGCAGTATCCAGACCAAAAGGCCGAGAACCAGATAAGCGACGGGGAAAAGTCCCAGGTTCATGGGGGCCCCGAACAAGATGGTCGAATAGGTCAATTGGATGAAAACCAGGGAAAACAACGGGATGAAGGAGACAAACAAGCCGGGGACCATGACCCAGCTCAACGCCCCCAGGCCCAAGACACGCCGGCGCCACAGCAAGAGAGGTAAAAGAAAAGCGGTCAGGACATAATAGGGGTGAACGGCGAACATCTTATAAGAATTAAGGATGTTGTTATCGCTCAGAGGCGGGTAGAGGAAATCCAACCGGTTCCCTTCGGTTAGAAATCCGGCCCAAATGCTCTTGGCGTAGGACATCTGATCATGACTGGCTTGGAGCACATAATCGACCAGCAGATTCGACTGCACGAATTTGAAAACCAGACCGGCAACGGCCAGACCGAGGATGACCAGTAGCGCACTGAAAAGGTTCGCCCGTTTCTGGTTTGAATTAAACATGGCCGCTATCATCAGGCTGAAGAACATAACCAAGGCGACCACGGCTTCCCGGCCATGAATGAAAAAAAGGCTTATGGAAATTAGCAGACAGAATAAATGATTTAATAATCGGCCTTGGAGGCCCCGGAGGAAGAATAACAGGGCCAGGGGAAGGAGGACGCAAATGGCGTAATCGTAATATTGGGTCATGGGGAAAAATTGGGAAAAAGCCATGCCGGAAACATACTGGGTTCCCCAGCCGGTCCAGACCAGGACACAGACCAAGGCGGCGGTGATATGAGCCAGTTCGCGGAGGGCCGGGAAAAGCGCCCGCACAAGGGCATAGACGGTGGTTATGGAGACCAGGCAGAAGAGGACCCGCAGCTTGTTGTAGACCTGGACTACTTCGAGCTGGGAAATGAAACTCAGCAAAGCCAGGACATAAGAGTAAAGCGAAAAAAAGTAGGCTAAGACCTGACCGGGCCGAAACATCAAGCCGTCCAAACGCCACTGGGGCAGGCTGAGCATCTTTTGGGCCATGAGAATGGTCACGGAGTCTTCCTGGCCGAGGAATCGGCCCATTTCTATGGTATAACCCCCAAAAAGCATCGGAACAAAAAGTAATAGAAACGGCGCCGCATAAATCCATTCCGGTTTCTTTTCGACCAGCCTTAACCCGAAATCCATCGGAGGCCTCTGTTTTCGAAACTGCCTAAAACACAAGAAAACCAGAATCGCGGTGACGATGACATGAGCGGCCAAGGCCGCGGTGATATTCCCGTAAATACAAAAAACGCCCAGCCCGATCAGAGAATTGAGAGCTACGCTTGATCCGAAGGCCAAAGGTATGGTTTCCCAGAGGTCGAAACGCTCATTTTTAAATAATAGAAGATTGAGGACATAACCGGGCAGAAACAGAACCAAAAATAAACCTACGGCGAACTGGACAAAAAAAAGCATTCGTCAATCTCTCCTAAATGGAGCTTCAGCAGAAGGCCGCTTCGGAATTCAACCCGAAAGAGCCTGAATCAATTGGTTTGAGAGCTCGAAATATACTATTCTCATAAATTTGTCGACTAGAAACACTGGGGCTCATCAGACCGGCCACTGGTTAAAATCTTCTTCGATTTTGTCGCGATTAAAAATTGGTCATTTTCTTGACGATGTATATCGGCCGGCCTTGAGCGTTGAGAAAAATGCGGGAGATGTATTCACCGACCACGCCGAGAAAAAAAAGCTGGAGGCCGCACAGGAAGAAAAGAGAAGTGACCAAGGTAGCGTAACCTGTTATGTCAAAACCGTAAATCAATTTTCTGTACATGGTGTACAAAGCCATAAGTAAGCTTAAAAAAGCAAGGAAGACGCCGACCTTGCTGCTAAGCTTGAGGGGATAGTCGGAAAAAGATATCAGGGCGTCCAGGGACAAACGAAAAAGCTTCAGGTGATCATATTTACTTTGTCCCCTTGTCCGGGGGGCGTGGCGGATGGGCACACAAGAATAGGAAAAGCCCAGCCAGGCAATCAGGCCGGCCGTAAAACGACTCCTTTCAGGAAGCTCATTAAAAGCCTCAATGACCCGGCGGCTGAGAACCCGAAAGGTGGATAGTCCTTTGGGTAATGAGTGTCCTGATATTCTTCGAAAGAGCCAGAAAAAGATCGAAGCGGTCAAGCGCTTGAGAAGGGGATCGGCTCGGTTTTCCCTGATTCCGTATACAATATCATGGCCTTTCTCGGCTTCCCTAAGGAGTTTGGGTATCTCCTCGGGCAAGTCTTGCAAATCGGCATCCATCCAAATAACCCAGTCCCCTTGGCAATGGGTGAAGCCGGCGGCGACGGCGGCATGTTGACCAAAATTTCGGCTAAGGTTGATTGTTTTGACTTTAGGGTTTTTTTGACAAAAACCCTCTAGGATTTCCGGCGATTTATCCACGCTCCCGTCATCGACGAAGATTATCTCGTAATCCTGGTCCAAGTCAGACATGACCCGGCTGATGCGGTCGTAAAGTTCAGTCAGATTCTCCGCTTCGTTGTAAACGGTCAAAACTACTGAAAGCACTATCTTTAAACCCTTTGGGCCTGGCCACAGGCCGGAGTCAATTCGGATCAGGGGCTGGTTAAACGAGCGTGGTCATTAGATCATTGCCGAAAAACAAAGTCAACCGGGCCGAGGACGGGTTTTCTGTTTGTGGAGAAATCATCTTGACGCCCTGGAGTAATGATTTTATTATTTCAACCAAAAGTCGGGATTCAACCTGAAGTTGAACAAATTGAACTATTAAATCAATTATTTGAGACTTATTAAGTCTGCGGGATATTTTGCTTGCCCTGAGTTTACGGACCAATGAGTCGACAGACCGGAGCGTTCATAAAGCCATGATTAAATCTTTTTTAGGGTTGATCAGGCAGATGGAGTGATATCGGGATGAATAAAAAATCGATTAAAAAAAGGCCGGTCATCGTGGGGGTGGGACAATACATCCACCGGCCCGAGGAATCATTCGAAATTAAAAAACCTTTGGACCTCATCGGGACGGCCGTCGACCGGGCCGCCGAAGATTCGGGCGTTCCGGCCTTGGTCCGGAAACTGGATTCCCTCTGTCTGATTAATATGCTTTCGGGGGACTATCATGATCCTTTAGGCGAACTGGGCCGACGGATCGGGATTCATCCTCGGTCCCAGGCTTACACCTGGGTGGGGGCCACCGCCCCCCAATGGTTCGTCAACCGGACCGTGGAAAACATCGTGGCCGGTCGGGTCCGTTTGGCGCTGATTTGCGGCGGCGAAGCTTTTTATTCGAAAAGGCAGGAAAACAAGGCCAAGGGCGCCGCAGGCTGGGACTGGAATTTCCCGCAGAAACAACCATGGATGGTCGGCGATATGCGGGACCCCCTGACCGCGCTTGAAATGAAATACGGCCTGTTCCTTCCGATGCACATGTATCCCTTCTTTGAAAACGCCCTCCGGTCCAGCCAAGGGCAGTCATTGGAACAGCATCGCCAGGAATTGGGCGATTTTCTGGCCCGATTTTCCGAAATTGCCGCCGGAAACCCTTACGCCTGGTTTCCCGAAAGAAAAACCAGCCGGGAAATCACGGAAGTCACCGAGATCAACCGCATGGTTTCTTTCCCTTACACCAAATACATGTGTTCGATCATGGAGGTCGACCAGGCGGCCGCGCTGTTCATGACCGACGAGGAAACGGCGGTTGAACTCGGGGTGCCGAGAAATAAATGGGTCTACGTGCTGGGATCAGGTGATGCTTCGGATATTTGGCATGTATCGCAGCGGAGCAACTTCTATTCTTCGCCTTCGGTCAAAGCGGCGGCGGACAAGGCCTTGGAGGAGGCCGGGGTTTCCTTGGAAGAAATAGATCATTTCGATCTTTACAGTTGCTTCCCCTGCGCCCCCCGCATCACCAGAAACATGCTGGGACTGCCCAAGACCGATCCCCGGCCCCTGACCCAGACCGGCGGCATGCCTTACTTCGGCGGCCCGGGCAACAGTTACGCCCTGCACGCCATCTGCCGGATGGTGGAAATTTTACGGCAAGATGCCACTAAACTTGGCTTGGTTCAGGCCCTGAGTTGGTTCATCAGCAAGCATTCGGTGGGAGTTTATTCGGGCGACCCCCGGGACAGCCGACCGGGCTCGATTCCTTCCCAAGGCCATCAGGCCGGTCTGGACCGTTTGGAGGGACCGCCTTTGGTTGAAGAGGCCTCCGGGACGGCTGAAGTGGAAACCTACATGCTCCTTCATGACCGGGAAAGCCGACCGACCAGCGGGGTCATCATCGGACGTCTGGAAGACGGGCGACGTTTTTTAGCCAAACCGGAAAAAGACCGGGAGGTCCTCCAGGCCATGACCGAGGAAGAGTTTGTTGGAAAACGGGGTAAAGTACGTCATGAACAGGACTTCAACATATTCTCTTTTAACCATTAACCAGGTGAATTATTTTGGGAAAAACAGTCTCGTTCCGTCAGGTTCGTTATGAAGAAAAACGCCGGAAGATTTTGGAAAGCGCGGCCCAGCTTTTCGCTAAAAAAGGGTATGAAAAGGCTTCTTTGGAGGAAATCGCCGCCAAGCTGAAGCTGACCAAGGCCAGTCTCTATCATTACATCAAGAGCAAGGAAGAGATGCTCTTCGAAGTTCAGATGCAGGCCCTCGACCAGGCCAATGCCGCTTTGGAGCAGGTTCTGAGGTCCGACTTGAGTCCGGTGGAAAAACTCGGCCGCGCGGTCGAGAGTCACGTCCGCATCGTCACCCGGGAGCACGTCATCGGGGCCTTGAGGCAGCAGGAATTGATCCTGCCCCGGAAGTGGCGGGACCAGGTGGTGGCCGAAAGGGATAAATTCGAGAAATCATTTCAGAAGATCATTTTGGAAGGGATAGAATCAGGGGTCTTCCGGGCGATAAATTGGAAGGTGTCGGTCAGGGCCGCTTTAGGTGCTATCAATTGGATCATCACCTGGTACTCGACTCGGGGGGCGCTTGGTTCGGATGAAATCGGCCAAGCCATGGCCGATTTCATCGTCAAGGGATTTATCAGCGGCCGAGACTCGTGGCCGCCTATGATTGACGGACCGATAAAAGAGGAAGATTGAACGTCGGGTCTTGGCCTCCGCGTCTTGATGAGAACCAATGGTTATTTTTTTAACAGGAGAACTCACGCCGTAGGCCGGCCAAAATCGAAACCAAGGAGATCATCCATGAGGGAAGCGGAACATTTTTTACATGGCTTTTTCTGGCCCAAATCCATAGCCGTGGTTGGGGCGACCAAGAACATCTATAAAACAAATTTTCGTTTGGTCCAAAATCTTGTCCATCTGAACTACCCAGGCCAAATCTATCCGGTCAATCCCACGGAGAAAGAAATCCTTGGTCTCAAGGCTTATGCCCGGTTGGAAGACATCCCGGCCCCGATCGATTTGGTCGTTTCAGGCGTCAGGCCGGAATTAACCAGGAAGGTTGTCGAGCAGTGCGCGGTCATTGGGATCAAACGGCTCGTGATCGTCACCGGCGGCTTTTCCGAAGCCGGGCAATCGGGTCAAGCCCTTCATCGGGAAATCGCCGAATTGGTCAAGAGTAAAGGCATCAGGACCCTCGGCCCCAATACCTTGACCCCCAACAACACGGCCAATAATCTGATCATCAGTTATTGTCGGGTCAACCAGCTCAGACAGGGCGGCCTTTCTTTTGCTTTCCAGTCCGGGTTTTACGAACCAAAGATCAATTGGATTTTTTCAAATTTCGGCGTTTGCAAAATGCTTGACATGGGGAATAAAATCGACATTCACGAAGTGGAGGCCCTGGAATATTTTTATCTGGACCCCGAAACCAGGGTCATCGCCCTGCACATGGAAAGCCTCCATGGCGACGGGCGGCGTTTTATGGAGCTTTTAAGGGAAGTTTCACTGAAAAAGCCCACGGTTATATTAAAATCGGGACGAACGCCCTCGGGGTCAAAGGCGGCCGCTTCCCATACGGGCTCGTTGGCCCGGGAAAACGACCTGATCTTCGACAGCCTGATCAAACAGACGGCGGCCGTCCGGGCCCAAAACCTGGAGGAATTTTTCGATCTGGCCAAAGCCTTTAGTTATCTGGAATTGCCACGGGGGAAACGCCTGGCCATTTTGACCATGTCCGGAGGTGAAGGAGTCATGGCCACGGACGCGGCCGAAATGAGCGGCCTGGCTCTGGCCTCTCTCAACCATCAGACCTTGAAAAAATTGAAAGGAAATCTTCCGCCCTGGGAGATTCCTCTCAATCCCTTCGACGGCGGCGTGGTCATGCAATTCAATTTTACCAATCTTCCAGAATATTTCAGCTCCTTGGCGTTTATACCGGCCGACGACAACGTGGATTGCGCGGTGATGCAAATGCCGCCCAATATGGCTGACTTTGTCTTTTCCGGGGCCAATCTCTCGGCTGACGAGGCCCAGTCCCTGAGAAACAAATTTCTTCAATCCTTTATGGATATAAAAAACGCCGGAAAACCTTTCGTCCTTTGGCGTTCGGCCTTGGATGCCGGCGAAGGCGAATTAATCGACCTTTTTGAAGCCCATGGTCTGCCGGTCTTTGCTTCGGCGGATCGGGCCGTCAAGGCTCTGGCGGTCATGGCCGAATATCAAAAACGGCGGATAGCGGCGGAGAAAGGCGGCGACTGAAAAGAGGGAAAAACCTACTTCCGGTATGAAAAATTGGGAACTTCGGGCCCTCCGGCTATTGCTTTAAATCCAAAATAGTGTTAAACGCTTTCAGGTTGCTGGACAGGAAATAATCACTCTTTTTTAGAGGAGGGCAGGCGAAATGACCAAAGCTGAACTGGTGGGACAGATTGCCGAGCAGGCCGGCTTAACCAAGACCCAGGCCGCGAGGTTTTTGGAAGCCGTTACGAGCTGCGTCGAAAAGGAAGTAAAGGGCGGAGGAAAAATCACTTTTACGGGTTTGGGGACCTTCAGCCTGGCGGAGAGAAAAGCCCGAAAAGGACGCAACCCCAGAACCGGTGAAGAAACAACCATTCCGGCTCGAAAAGTCGTTAAGTTTAAAGCCGGCAAGGCCTTGAACGAAGCGGTCAATTAACCTGATTTCATCAGAATAATCAGACTCAATTACACCGGGGGCATTCAGAAGGGCCTGTCTGAATCATTCGATCAATCCTTGAAGCTTGACCTTGCCAGCCCACCCCAATTTATCATGCGGGGTGGGCGTTTTTTAAGGCATAAGCCGGTCCTGAGGGGGCGGGACAAACTCAGTTGCGTGTTGACTTAGTCAAGACGATGGCCTATATTCTGCCCACCAAGGCCGGGGAGAAAGAATGTATAAAAGCAAGTCAATAGTTGTAGTTGTGCCCGCCTTCAATGAGGAGACCCAGATCGGCCGAGTGATTGACACCATGCCGGACTTTGTCGACCGGATAGTCGTGGTCGACGACGCCAGTAAAGATAACACGGCGGGGGTGGTGGAAACGCTCCGGGCGGAAAATCCGAGGATCGTCCTTTTACGCCACGAGGTCAATCAGGGCGTGGGCGGGGCCATTACCACGGGTTATAAATGGGCCAGGGACAACGATTTCGAGGCGGCGGTGGTCATGGCCGGAGACGGCCAGATGGACCCGGCCGACCTGCCCGCGATCCTGGACCCGGTGGTCGAAGATCGGGCTGATTTCACCAAGGGCAATCGGCTTTTTACCGGCGATGCCTTTCGGCAGATTCCCAAGGTCCGCTACTTCGGCAACGCGGTTCTTTCCCTGTTGACCAAAATCGCCAGCGGCTATTGGCACGTGGCCGATTCACAGACTGGTTACACCGCCCTCAGCAAGTCGGTCCTGCACACCATTGATTGGGATAAAATGTATAAAAGGTACGGCCAGCCCAATGACTTGCTGGTCAAACTCAATGTTTATAATTTTCGGGTCAAGGACATTCCGATCAAACCGGTCTATCACATCGGTGAAAAATCGGGGATTAGGATCAGAAAAGTCGTCTTTTCCATCGGTTGGTTGTTGGTTAAACTCTTCTTCTGGCGTCTGAAGGAAAAATACATCATCAGGGACTTCCATCCCCTGGTCTTCTTTTACGCCTTGGGGTTTTTCTTATTCCTTCTTTCCGGATTGTTCTTCATCAGGCTGATATACCTTTGGATTGTCATGGGCCATGCCCCGGAACTGACCGCCCTGGCCTGGATGTTCACTTTCACCACCGGGCTCAATTCCATATTTTTTTCCATGTGGTTCGACATGGAACAAAACAAACATCTCCGTTGAAATCCGGTGGAACAGACGGCGACCGCTTCATCTTTCGATCTTTCGGGAGACGAGGCCGGGCCCCTCTTCCCGCTGATTTGGACATAAGCAAGGACAAGAAAATTCGATCAGGATGGAAACGATGGCGGGGTGGATGACCCAGTTGGCCGGCGTCCTTTTGACTTATTTGGTTTCTTCGGTCGCCGTCTTCGCTGCTTTGGCCGGGCTGGCTCGCCCCACCAAAGAGGAGGCCCCCGGCTTGTTTTTCATGGTGATCGGGCTGGGGCCGCTTTCAATTTCCTGGCTGCTTTCAAATCTTCTGTTTTATTTTCCCGGCCTGCCGGCCGTCTTCTATCTTCTAGCCGTCGAGGCGGTCCTTTTTTTACCCATCCTGATCTGGTTCGACAGGTTAAAGCTTCTATTAGGGTCCTTCTTCGGGCATGAGGGCATCCCTTTCAGATATGGCTCCCGAGCCGCTCCGCTGATAATCTTCCTCTTCGGATTCTTTCTTTGGGCCACCATGGCCTTCCAGGCCGTGGCCACGCCCTTGACCGCCAACGATCCGCTCCAATACGCCACGGTGGCCCGATGGGTCTATGAAGATAAATCCGTAATCTCCTATCCTTATATTGAACCCGATCAAGGAGCCGGGCGCTTTGCCGGTTTTTCCCATCCTTTAGGCTACATATCACTGATGGTTTGGAGTTATCTGCTCCAAGGCCACGCCGAATCCGCCGGATTGATCAAACTGATCAGCCCGATTTATGTATTGTACACTTTGCTTTTACTTTGGCGTTTACTTTCGGGCCGGGGCCGTCTCCATGGACTTATTGCCGCCTTGGCCTTGCTGTGCACCCCTTTCTATTACGATATGAGCTCGATTTGCCATATCGACCCCTTAAGAATCTACACCTTTTTCCTCTCTTTTGTCGTCCTGGCTGAGCTTTTGAAAAAGCCGGCTTTATGGAAAGTGGTTCTGTCGGGCCTGGCCATCGGCGCGAGTATGTACAGCCATTCCATCGGCGTCCTGACCGGTCCGTTTTTCGCCTTGATTTACCTGGTTGAATCCAAGGAAAAACCCAGCCGTCGTATAATCAATCTGCTACTAATCGCCGTCATCGCCCTGACTGTGGGCGGGTCCCAATACGTCTACAACTATTTCTTTTTCGGGACGCCGGTGAGCAACGACCTGTCGGTCTGGAACCTACGGCATCTGGATTATCAAAGCTATTTCCGGCATGACCGGCAGATAGCTCACCTAGCCGACCGGATCCTCTACGGCGCCTTAAAGGTCCTGACCAAGTTCGACTCCTTCGGCCTAGGTTACTGGGTCTTCCTCCTGGCCTTGCTCTGGTCCTTATGGACAGGGGTCCTGAAACATGATCGATTCTTCCGGGTTTTTCTTTGGGCCACGGCCCTTTATTTCGCCGCCACTTTTTTTTCCCTACTGCTGGACATGGATATTTTTATTCTGAACGACCGCTACCCCCTGACCGTCCAGCCCCTCGTGGCGTATGGAATCGGTCTCTTTCTCGGCACCATTTTCGACAAACCTTCCCGACCGATTAAATTTTTGGCCCTTGTCCTTCTTTTATCGCTGGTGCTGCCCTCCACTGTGCTGGCCGTATATCGGACGACCGCAACCATCAACCGGTTCGATTTGACCCTGAGCACCCTGGCCCATGACGATTGGACCAAACTTCGCCAATCGACCATGGGTGAATATCAGATAATTCGATACGCCAGGGAATCGACGCCCAAGGACAGCCTGTTTCTGGTTTTGCGCATGGCCGAGTTCGCTTATTACGCTGACCGGAATTATATCCGTCACGTCGATCCCCGGATGGTCGAGTTTTATAAGGCTGAAGATAAGGACAAGGCCTTCGAAATCTTATCAAGCATGGAAATTGATTACGTCCTGGTTCCCTATTACCTGGATCCAAGCTACTATAACAGTCAGCTCGTCCATATCCTGGCCGACCCCCAATGCGCCGATCTGGTTATGGACAATAATTATTCCCTGTATCGGTTGAGGAAAAAGAAGCGAAAAGTCTCGTACCAGGATTTCCGTATGCCGGAACCGGCGGCCCGCCTCAAGCAAAACGGCCAGGTCGCCTTGGCCGGGTGGACCATTTATAAAAAAGGATCCGGCGTCACCTCCGAGGGGTTGCGCCCTGTGTCTTCCACCTCGGGAGCCACCGATTTTATCGTAAACAACGACGGAGGAGAACTGTATCTTTACTCGGGTCAAGGCTTGATGGCCTATACGCCCAGTCCATTTTTCAGAAATCTGTATAATATCTCGCCCGGGGCCAACTACCACTTCAGTGCCCGGGTCAAAGGCCGCGGGGCCTTGAAGGTTTATCTGGCCGAGTATTCCGGGGGAGCGGCCCTGCAATGGATTCTGCTTTGGGAAGGGGTGCTCCAGGGCGAGGGCAGATTCATTGAAAGGCAGTTCATTACTTCCAGTCAGACTCGAAAGTATCGCCTGATCTTTTTGCTTGTGGGCCAAGGGCATTTTTCCGTCAGGGACATCCAGGCCGGGCGAATTCTTTTTGAAGCTCCTATGGAGAGGCCATCCGAGTCCGATTGGTGGACCTGGAACATTTCTGACTTCGAAGAGGCCGAGCCTGGTCGGCCCGAGACCATCGGCTGGTCGACCTACTCGGACAATCGATCAGTGACCTGGTCCTGGGGGTTGACCAAGGACAGTTTCCAAGGCCGGCAAGCTCTTTTTCTCAAACAACCGGATTTCCGCAACTATTGGCTTTACACCGGTCCGGGTCTGCTCCCCTGGCCGCCCAGCTCTTTTTTCAACCAGGATTGGCAAGTTTCCAGCCCTGAGCCGGCTAAGTTCCGTATCCAAGGCCGGATCAAAGGCCGTGGCCGGGGGGAACTGTACCTCTTTTGGTACGACCAGAGCGGATACTCGGCCAAAAACCTGGAAGTTTTCGACCTACCCGCCCAGTACAAACCCTTTGAAATCAACTTTCAACTGCCGGAAGGGGCCAGGGAATTCCGCGCGGCCTTCCTGCTGCGGGGGAAAATCTGGTGGAAAGGGCTTGTTTACCGGCTAGCCTATCTCCTGGGGGTGGAAGATCCGGAAGAAAAACTTTCCGCCCTTTACCTGGACCAAGTGGTCATCACCAAGGAAGAACTCAGGACGGTGGATGAGGCCGAAGAGCTGGGACGGTCCGTCCGAAAAGAGACCCTGGAAGAATCGCGCCGACGGGAAGATCTGGTTCAGGTAATATCGAAGTGGCGGTTGCTGATCAGTTCCGACCTGGAGGAGGCCGAGCCGGCCCGGCTGGAAACCCTGGGCTGGTCCACCTGGTCGGGCGACCGCCCGACGACCTGGCCCTGGGGCCTGACCACGGACAGTCATGGCGGACGCTACGCCCTTTACCTGGAACGGCCGGATTCCAAGGATTACTGGCTGTATACCGGCAACGGCCCTCTCCCGGCGGCCCCCAGTTCGGCCGGTGATTTGCGGTGGGGGATAAAATGCTCCGAAAGCCCGGACCTTTTGGTCAAGGCCTTCGTCAAGGGTCAAGGCTCCGCCGACCTCTACTTACTGTGGTATGACCAGGACCGGCATAAACACGAGGAGTTTCTGGGGGCCATCACCTTGACTCCCCACTACGGCCCGGTGACCCGGGTGGTCCGGTTGCCGGTGGAGGCCAGGGAGTTCCGGGTGGCCTTTCTGCTCAGGGGCCTGGACAAGGAGCGTTCGGCCATCCAGGTGGATGATCTGACCGTGGACATTAGGGGTAAGCGCGGGGATTTTTTCCGGCCCGAGTGGCCGGTGCTGACGGGTTCGGACCTGGAGTCGGCCGAGCCGGCCCGGCTGGAAACCCTGGGCTGGTCCACCTGGTCGGATCACCGGGCGGCGAACTGGCCCTGGGGCCTGACCAAAGACAGTCACGGCGGCCGTTACGCTATTTATTTGCAACAACCTGATTTCAAGGATTATTGGCTTTATACCGGCCGGCCCATCCCCAGTCTCTCGAGGGATCAACTTTTTGACCGGGATTGGCTGGTCAAAGGGACTGGTTCCGCCCTGTTTCGGTTGAAGGCCTTTGTCAAGGGCGGGGGATTTACCGATGTTTATCTGTTCTGGCGAGATAAAAACGGTTTTCACGCCAAGGCCGTGGACCGGTTCTATTTGTTTTCCGAATACAAACCCATCGACCGGGTCGTCAAACTACCGGAGGAAGCGAAAGATGCTCAGGAATTCGGGGCGGCCTTTCTTCTTCGGGGCAAAACCAAGCGCCGGATGATTTACGAGAAGGCGTCCGACTTGTTGGGGCGGGATTACAACAAACAGGAATTGTCCACCCTGTTTGTCGACGACTTGCGGATCATGGCGACGGCTGCCAGCGGCTGGGTGCCCCCAGCCGGTGGTGCTGGGGATTAATCGGCCATGGCAGGACCCCCTTTGCTCGCCCAACTGCGAAACCGGATAAAGGACCTGCCCCTGACCGGCAAGTTCAGTCGGGACATTTCCTGGAATCTGGCCAGTTTCGTCTTCCTGGGCATCAGCGGCATTCTGCTCAACGTCATCGTCGGCCGGTTTTACGGCGCTGAAATCCTGGGGGTCTTCAACCAGGTCTTCGCCGTCTATATTTTTTTATCGCAACTGGCCGTGTTCGGCCTGAGGTTTTCGGTGCTCAAACATGTGGCCGAGTTTTCTGATGACCGGGAGACTTGCAACGCCATCATTACTTCGGCCATCGCCGTGTCCGCTCTCTGCGCCGGCCTGGTTTCAGGGATAAGCTGGCTCCTTTCGGATTGGTTTGGAGCATTTTTCGATAGCCCTGGGGTGGCCCGGGGCTGGCTGATCGTCCTGCCGGGTTTCTTCTGTTTCGCCCTGAACAAGGTCCTGATGGGCGTGCTCAACGGTTTCCGGGAGATGAAGGCCTACGCCTTCGCCACCGGATCCCGCTACATCCTCATGGTAATCATGCTCATCGGCTGCATCGTGTTCAAAGCGCCCGGTTACGCCATTACTTTGGCCATCAGTTGGGGCGAGATCATTCTGCTCTTCGCCCTGCTTTGGACCACCCGGCGGCTTTACCGGCCCGTCTGGATCAACCGCTGGTCCGGTTGGGGCCGGAGGCATTTTGTTTTTGGCGCCAAAAGTTTTTTAAGCGGGACCCTGGCCGAACTGAATACCCGGGTGGACGTGATCATGCTCGGCTACTTCGGCAGCGACCGGGCCGTGGGCATTTACAGCATGGCCGCTCTGATCGTTGAAGGGTTTATGCAGGTCTTGATCGTGGTCCGGGACAACCTCAATCCTCTATTGACCCAATATGTCACTAAAAATCGGAAAACGGAACTCGAACAAATGACCCGGCGGGGCCTGCTGATCCTGTATCCGGTGATCGCCCTGCTCGGCCTGATCGCCGTGTTTATCTTCCCCTATTTTATCAAGGTCTTCGTGGCGGACAAGGCATTCCTGGTCGGCTGGCTGCCTTTCGCTATCCTGATCGGCGGGCTGGTTTTGGCTTCGGGCTACCTGCCTTTCAACATGATCCTGGTTCAGGCCGGTTTTCCCGGCCTGCACACTTTTTTTGAAATTATGATCGTAGGGTCCAACGTGGTCCTCAACGCCTTGCTCATTCCCGTGTGGGGCTTATACGGCGCGGCCGCGGCCACGGCTATGTCGTTCATCCTCTCGGCGTTTTATTTAAAAATGTTGGTGAAAAAGAAGCTGGATTTGAAAATTTAAGGTTTTGTAGCCTGATTGCTTTTTTTTCAACTTGACTCGATAAGGCTAATTGGCTAAAAACAATCTCTAATTATTTTTTGGAGTTGGGTTTAATGAAGCCGGAACTGGTTCAATATATTTGCTCCCCAACAACTCATAATCCTTTGGAATTGATCGCGGAAGAAACCGAGGGCGATGAGATAATCAAGGGTAAGCTGATTGACTCCGAGACCAGGCAGGAATTTCCGATTTTACAAGGCGTACCCAGGTTTGTTTTTGGTCAAACAAAATTGGAAGACAACTATACTTCCACTTTCGGTCATCAATGGGTCACTTATAATTGGTTGAGGGAGGAAGACCGGCAAGAATCTGAAAGCATGTTTGACCACCCCTTGGAAAGCTTCAAAGACAAGGTCATCTTTGACGCCGGTTGCGGCGGAGGCCGGATCGCCAGGTTTTTGGCGCCACAGGCCAAGATGTACATCGGGGTGGATTATTCCGTAGCCGTCAACCGAGCCTACGACTTGTGCGGCCTCTTACCTCGAACCCATTTTATTCAAGCGGACCTGAACTGCTTGCCCTTCCGAAAAGAGCCATCTTTTGATTTTGTTTTTTCCCACGGCGTCCTGCATCATTCACCCAACACTAAGAAATCATTTTCCAACCTGCCCCCTTTAGTCAAAAGCGGGGGCCTTTTGTACGTGGCCGTCTTCAGGAAATCATTTTTCCTTTTTAGGTGGTCCGACGGCTTCTTCCGGTGGATCATCAATCGAATGCCGCTTGAAGACCAGGAAAAATGGTGTGAGCGGATGCTTTTGTTGCAACGGTTGCCCTACCCCTCTTTCTGGAAAAGGTTTTTTTGGTTTTCCTTGCAAAAACGACCGGAAGTGGCCAAGTTTTGTAATTATGACTGGTATGCTCCAAAATACCATCATGAACACACCGCCGTTGAAGTCATGAACTGGTTTGCCGATCGCGGTTTCAATGAAATCCAATACATCAACGCTTGGCCCTATTGTCCGCCCAAAGAAAAGTACCGGATTCCGACCTTTTGGAACAGTTTCAGGCTGGGTCAATTGGTGGGAGTAATGGGCCGGAAGATATAATACGCCGGTGGGGCCCTTGAAAGAAATCTCCGTCGTCTTGCCTGTCTTTAACGAAGCCGCCACCCTAGTCGAATTATACCGCCGGACCGTTTCCGCCCTGGAATCCCTGGACCAGGACTTTGAGCTCCTTTTTGTCGACGACGGCAGCCAGGATCATTCTCCTCAAATCATGAGGACTTTGGCTTCCGAAGACGATCGGGTCAAAGTGATCCTGCTATCCAGGAATTTTGGCCAGCACTACAGTATTGCCGCCGGACTGGCCCACGCCGAGGGCAAGGCCGTTATCTTGATGGATGCCGACCTTCAGGACCTGCCCGAAGAGATCCCTAAGCTGGTCTCGGCCTTGAATCAGGGCTATGATATCGTTTACGCCGTCCGCAAAAAAAGAAAGGACCCGTTTTTTCGCCGGCTGGGGGCCCAAATAATTTTCTGGATGTTCGACCGGCTTTCCGAATGTAAAATCCCCCGCAATATATCGACCTTTAGGATATTGAGCCGACGGGCGGTCGACGCCTTTAACCGGATGCCCGAACACAGCCGCTTCACCGCCGGCATGATGGCCTGGATGGGTTTTGAGTACACCACCGTCCAGGTCGAACATGCCGAAAGGGGGTCGGGCCGAAGTCGTTACGATTTGTGGAAACTGATCCGCCTTTCCTTGGACGGGATCATCTCCTTTTCCGATTACCCTCTTAAATTGGCCAGTAATCTCGGGATAATTTTATCGGCGTCTAGTCTCCTCGCCGGTATATATCTGATCGGCCGGAAATTGATTTCGGGCATAGTCATTCCCGGTTACGCCTCTTTGATCGTCTCGATTTTATTTTTAGCCGGCTTGCAATTCTTTGTCATGGGCATCATCGGGGAATATATCGTCCGCATCTTTCGGGATGTGCAAGGCAGACCCATTTATATCATCAAGGAAAAAATAAATTTCTGATCAACCCAAGGAAGGTTCAAACCTTAGAATCGATTCGGCGGCGAACTTTCATGCAAAATGACGGCGGCGGAAAGGCCGCGTCTATTTTTTCCAGCACCGGTGCTTGAAAATGCGGATTCTTTTTGTGGTGTCCAAACTGCTTTTGACCGAACCCCTCGGGGTGATGCAGTTGTCGGCCATCTGCAAAAAACGCCGATGGCAAACCAGACTGGCGGCCCTCAACAAGCATGACTTGGTCAAAGCGGTCAAGGAGTTTGATCCTCAGATCCTCGCCTATAACACCCTGACGGCCGACGAAAGCCTGTTTCTAACTGCGGATTCGAAGGTCCGGGAGTGGCTGAAGCGCAACAACCGAAGCCTTCTCAGGATAATGGGCGGGCCCCACCCCACCTATTTCCCTGAAATACTGGACAAATGCGACCTGGACGCCGTCTGTGTCGGTGAAGGCGACCATGCCATGGAGACCATCCTGGCCCGGGTTGAAGAAGGGGCCGAGTTGGATGGAATTCCTAATATTCTAACCGAACAGAACCGCCATTGGCAAAAGGAAGTGGCCGGCGACTTGGACAGCTTGCCCTACATGGACCGAGCGGTCTACTATGAGGCGGCCCCCCACCTGAAAAGAATCGGCCTCAGGTCTTTCCTGACCTCCCGGGGGTGTCCCTATGGCTGCACCTATTGCTTCAACAACGCCTTCAACAAAATGTTTCGCGGCTGCGGGCCGATTCTCCGACGGCGGTCCGTCGAACACGTAATCGGGGAAATCAAATATGTCCAAAAATATTTCCCGCCCCTCCAGATGGTCCGTTTCGCCGACGACACTTTTGCCCACAAGGTCGATGATTGGTTGATCGAGTTCCTCGGCCGGTACAAAAAAGAGATCGGACTGCCTTTTTATTGCCTGATGCGTTCTAACACCTTGAGCGAGGACATGGCCAAGCTGTTGAGAGAATCAGGTTGCATCTCCCTGGCCATGGCCGTGGAGTCGGGCAATGAACGAGTGCGCAACGAGGTTCTTAAACGCAATCTCTCGGATGCCATGGTCATACGCTCCTTTGAAAATGCTCGAAAATACGGACTGAAGACCTTTGGCAACACCATGCTGGCTCTGCCGGGAACCACCTTGAGTGACGATTGGCAATCGGTTGTCTTCGCCAAAAAACTCAAGCTGACCGTGCCGACTTTCGGCATCTTTTGTCCTTTTCCCCGGACCGAACTGGCCCAATACGCGACCGACCACGGCCTGCTGAACGAAAAAAACACCCTTGACCTGGGCTACGGCCGGAAATCAGTCCTGAACTGCTATACCGAAAAAGAAAAAGACGTCCAATTGAGACTGGCCTATTTGGCCTCGATTTTTTGCGCCTTGCCTGATTTTTTTTTGCCGGTCTTGAAACGATTGGTTAATTACAACCTGACCAGGCTGTACTCGCTCCTCGGTTCTCTCTTCGTGGTCAGCGCCACGGCCATTCACATTTTCCGGCCGGTAATTTCCTTCAATCCGCTTAAAATCATGAGAATCGCCCTTGACTATTGGAAATACCAAAAACAGACCTAGCCGCGGTCTAGATCGGTTCGGCATATAAAATGTTTTGATTACCCATAGATGTGGGTATTCCGGGGAACAAGTTGGAGGAAATCATTGCTTTTCAGAAAACTTGAGGATGGTTGCCAACACAAAAGCCAGCCTCTTGCATCCCTAATACTCCTGGCCATGGCGCTGGTCTGGGGCCTGGCCGCCTATTGGTTCTGGTCGCCGGATCAGGCCTTGGGCGTCGATTCCCCGCTCCGCCTGGTCATCGGCGGCTTTCTAGTTTTCCTGATGCCGGGTCTGACCTGGGGGGAAATCCTGGGATTGCGCTCCCGAAACTTTTTAGTCACCCTGGCCTTGGGCGCCGCCCTCAGCCTGGCCCTGGGCTTGATCATGTGTCCGATCACCTTTCTCCTGGAGACGACCATCAGGCTGTGGTCGACCTTGATTCTTTGCTTATCCGGATCAGGTCTGGTCCTGGTAAGCCTGAAAATTCTGAAGTCTAAACCCCTCAGGTTCTTGGACCCTTGGACCAGAATTCCGAAGCTCGGAAAATCCGGATTTTGGGCGGCCCTGGTCTTCCTGTTTGTTTTTGTTGTCATGTCCTTCGCCGCCTACCGCTGGGGCGAAGACCTGGCCGGCATCAGCAATGAAAAGCTTTTGCATCTCCAATTCACCCGGCTTTATTACTCCCTCCCCCACGTTTTTACTGATATCGGAGTCTTGCCCGGCCACACCCCTCCGAACCAGGTCCACTTCTGGGAGTACCTTCTGGCCGGCTGGTCGTCCCTGGTCGGCCTGGACCCGCTGCCGGTCTTTTTCCGGGCCAGATTCATCTTCCCGGTCATCGGTTTGTCGGGCATGTATCTTCTGGTTTTTTCTATCTTCCTGGAGCGCCGCCGAACCGACGCCCTTTTCGCCGGCATCCTGGCCATGGCCCTGGGCCAACTCATGCTGTTATCACCTTCACCCCTGGACTTCATCAAGGGAGAACCGTCTCGGGGGCTTATGGCCTTTATGGGCACGGTCCATCACGCCGACTCGGCCATGGATTTGCTCCTGCCCCTGGTCATGGGCGTGGGACTTCTGGGCCTGCGCACCCGTGATTACAAACTGCCCATAATTTTCGGTCTCCTCCTGGCCGTGACCTTTGCCTGGCACGTTCGGGAATTCCTGCAAATAGCCATATACCTGGCCCTCTTAGGACCGATCCTGATCTTGACCCTTCATCGGGACAGGAGGAGGATTCTTGGCCGATGGGCGATTTTTTTAGGAACATTCTTCGTGGTCGCCGTTCTGTTTGCCGGTCTGATGAAATATCACGGCCGCACGGCGGAACATACCGGCGGCTACCCTGAACTGGCCATTAAAAAGGCCGCGGCTCAATATGCCCTCCGCGGAGAAAATTTATTCGGTCTTCGCTCACCCCTGAACTTCCCCATATATTTTTCCCTTTCCTCGACCCATAACCCGGACTCAATATTCAGGCCTGAGGCGGTCCAAACTAAATTCATGGAAAGCTGGCCTACAATTTTATGGATGCTTTTAACCGGGCTGGCTATTCCTCTCCTTAGCTTCTTGGGAGGACTTAGAGACCGACAGTTGGCCTTGTTCACCATCGGGCTTTGGGTTCTTATGTTTTCCTGGAACTCCGGCCTGCTCCTGGTCATTCTTTTGACCTTCAGCGAGATACATGTCACCAGCCCCCGAAACATGTACCTCATCTCTTACATCGTCATCGCCGAAGCCCTCTGGCTGGCTGGTTCGGCTCTTATTGGCAGGAAATCAGATCTAGTCAGAACCTTTATCGCCTCGACCTTCCTATTCGTTTTGGGGGCCTTCGCGGCTTCCTGGTGGTCTTTCGGTGCGTCTCACTACCAAACGGTTTCGAAAGTGATCGGTTGGAGCATGCTGGCTTCGTTATTCTTCATCCTTCTGGAACGTCTGCTCGGCCCCTGGCCCAGCCTGATTCGGTCCAGCCGCCTGCCCTTGGTCATCGTCGGTTCCTTTTTATTCATAGTTCCGCTGGGGCTTCAGGGCTGGAAAAACCTTGAGCACCTCTTAATTGAAGATCGGCCGACCATTAACTGGTTTGCTGATGACAATCCACTCGGGGTGCGAAAAGAGGCGATTAAAATTTATCGCTCTTTGCCGCCCAAGTCGATTGTTTTAGTCAATCCCTTTGAAATGTCCCCGTTTTTTCTTTACGCCCCGGTTTACCCCTTCCCTTCGCCCACCGGCACGGTGATGATGTTCAACGAGGTGCGCCGGGAGATTCACTCCGGGGAACATCCGCTGATCAAAATAGGAAACGTTTCCAGAAACGTGGTCCGCCATTCCATCCCTGCGGTGCTCAGGACCAAGCCGCCCTCAGCGCAAACCGAATTTGACCGCCAGCCCGGAGCGGGAACCATGCCGGCTGAAAATTTGACCGAGATTTATCCTCCCCTTTTCACCCGCCGGGAAACCGAGCGGTTTGAAGTCCGCCATCTTGATGGCCCGGAAGGTCCTTACATCAGAATTCAGCCGGCTCGTAAGGAAAAATTAGAGAATATCACCGGTTTCTTGGCCATGGATTTGGCCTATGAGCTGGGGAAAAACGGCCTCGAAGCCATGCTCGGACCTGACTGTTACGTCACCTTTATCGTCAAATGCCGGACCTCGCCCAGCCCCTGGGATCAGCCCATCATGTTTATTGAAGATTGGAAGCCCGACCAAACCCGGGACATCGTCGGGGCCAGGGTCGGTGAGACGGAATGGAATAATTACGTCATGTTCAAACCGGTTCGGCCGGGCTTCAGCGAACTGCGGATGGTCTTGGAATGGCGATCCGGTCCGGAAGACTGGCTGGAAGTCGCCGGCCTGTCAGTGTACCTGACCGATGGTCATCCGTTAAGCCAAGACTTGGACCATCAAGAAGTTATGAAGCGTTTGATCCAGGACAAAATCGATTTCATTTTTCTCAAAGGAAATGCCTACGCCGTGGCCCGTCCCTATCTTTCCACCCACCCTGAGACATACAGCCTTATCCTTGACCAGCCGGATCGACAGGAATTGATGGTTAAATTCAAGCCGCAAGGCTAGACGGTTAACCTTAACCAAGACGGATAATTTATAAAACGATCGAGCACGATCTCTCCTTGCCGGCCCTTTTCATTCTCCTTAATCCTAAAAAAAATCCTGTTGCCTCGCGTCCTGGATCAAGTTAAAGTCGATTTTAGGGAAGGGGCCTTGCGCATTTTCCGCCGAATCGAAGGGATTATCTCGCCGATGGCGTCGATGCGTTAACGTTAACTGAAAAAACTATCCATTTAGTCTCGTTATTATTTAAAACAATCCGGCTGACCCTGTCCTGTTCATATGGCGGGCCACCCTTGGGGGCCGGGTCTTGGGTAGGGAAACAAGGAACCCAACAGCTTTTTCCCGATGGCGGCGGCCGTCTCGCCTTTGGCCCAAGGTTGTCGGAGATCGCCGGGCCGCCGGAAATCGGGTGTCCCACTTCTATTTTATCAAGGAGGCATGACATGAAAAGGTTGATCGTTTTTGTGCTGATGGGCTGGTTGGCCGCCTCGGCCTTGGCCCCAAGGCTCGCCCAGGCTGATGAGTTCAATTGGATCAAATACAGCGGCAATCCGGTGATGACCGGTGCTGACCCGACAGGCGCCCCCACGGTCTTGGAAATCGATGGCCAGTATCACATGTGGTACATCAACCAGTGGGATATCTGGCGGGCCGAATCCAACGACGGTTTCAACTGGACCAACTCGACCATCAACCCCGTTTTTGCCGACAGTCGCCAGCTTCATCTGGGGACGGTTCGCTACACCGGATCATCATTTCAGATGTGGTATGGCTGGGGCGGGGCCACCGGTCAAACAGGCTATGCCTCGTCGCCCGACGGCACGACCTGGACGGACTATGGATTGATAATGGGACCTGGGCCTGGATCGTATGACGCGTATGTCGCCGCAATCCCTTTCGTCATGTATGATGAAACTGCCGATCCCAATGATAGATATAAAATGTGGTACTTCGCCCAAGCCAGCCTTACGGGCGGGTATGGGATAGCCTACGCCACTTCGCCCAATCCCGAGGGGCCTTGGACCAAACAGGGCCTGGTTTTCGAAACGGAATATGGCACTTGGTATTCTCACGCGATAACTTCTCCCTTTGTGGAAAAAACAGAAGAGGGCTATGTCATGTGGTTCGACGGCACTGCTGGACAAGGGGTCCCCGGAAGTATCGGCCACGTTCATTCTCCGGATGGGATCCACTGGGACCACGATACGGTTCAAGTGGATCTGACCATAGGCGGCGAGGGGGAATGGGATGATACCACTGTGGGCGGCCCTTGGTTGTTGTCACTAGACGACGGTTCACGACTTCTCTATTACGCGGCGGCCAGCGGACCCGGCAACACAACGGCCATCGGCCTGGCCCGGTCGGCCGGACCCGTGCCCGCACCCGCGGCCCTGCTTCTTCTCGGCTCCGGGCTGGTCGGCCTGGCCGGCTTCCGAAGGAGGTTAGGGAAAAACTGATTCAGTGCCGTCAGGCGGACCGGATGTCCCGCCGGGGAATCCGACAGGGATATCCGGCTCCCAATCTGGTAAGGGCGACCAGCCGGTCGCCCCGACCGCGGACCGGCCGACCTGGCTGGGGGGCGGGTTTCCAACCCGCCCTGTGTGGGCGGACGGAAAATTTTTCGGGTCAATGCGCCAAAATTCGTCATTTGTAGGGGCGACGCATGCGTTGCCCCTACAGGCCGATGTCGCGGGGTAGGGGTGAACCTATGTGTTCGCCCAACAAAGTTTGGGACCCCCGGCTTGTAGGTTGGCGTTGAGCGCAGCGAAACCCAACATTTCTTCTCCGTCCGGGCGGCCCCGAACCCGCCTGGAGCTGATTTCGACTTGGCTCGACCCAATTTTTTATTTATATTCAAATAAACTTCTACACAAAAATATTTACATAGTGTAAAATATTTTTTTATCAACTCCAGGTTCAAAATAGAGGCCGCCGACAATCCTGATTTTAAAAAGGCCTATAATTCAAACAATTACCTGACCGAACTTTTTCCACGGTTTGGTCCGGCTATTGCTCTCTAGTTAAACGAAAAGGCATCGTTCCCCGCCCGAGGACGGTCTAGGGCGAGGGCGCTGCTTAAGGCGTCTTTTATGGAGTATGGGCCTTGATCACTCCCGATTGTCCATCCAAGAATGAAAAGGACGAAGCCATGCCAGTCCTCATCAAACCAAATCCCCGGGCCTTCAAGGCCATCGTCGGCGCGGTCCAGGCCGACCTCGAACTCTGCTTCACCTGCCAAACCTGCCTGGCCGCCTGCCCCGTCAACCGGGCCACCAACCGGCTTTCACCCCTCAAACTGGTCCGCCTGGCCAATTTCGGCCTGCTGGATGAATTAATCCGGCTGCCGGAAATATGGTACTGTCTCCGCTGCAACTCCTGCGGCCAAGGCTGCCCCATGAAGGTCAAACCCGGGGTCCTGATCAGGTTCCTTCGCCGGGAAGCCCTCTTTCGGCACATTTTCAGCGATGAAACCATCCGACACTACACCGGCTTGTTGGCCGGGCTGTCCCGGGCGCGCTGGCATCTGGCCGACTGGTGCCGCCGCGATCAGCCCCAAGACCTGCCGGCAGACCGCTGGCGCGGCCTCTGGGAAAAGCCCCCGGTCCCCTGGACCGAGCGGACAAAAATCAGGGAGGGCCTCGGCCATAACGGCCTGAAGCCCCCGGTTGAAGAAACCCGTTTCCGCCAATGTTTCCAGTGCGGCGAATGCCGGGCCGCCTGTCCGGCTTATGAACCCACCGCCTTCGATCCGCTGGGCATCTTCCGCCTGGTCAATTACGGCTTGACCGAGGAACTGCTGGCTTCGCCGTCAATCTGGCTGTGCCTGGGCTGCCGCCGCTGCACCGAATCATGTTGCCAGCGGGTCAGCGGCCATGAGGTCATCCGGCGGCTCCAGGAAACCGCCCTGGCCGAAGGCTTTGTCGACCCGGACTTTCCCCGGCGCTGGCAGGAGGCGGAGCAGTCTCTTTACCCTCGATTGGTGGAGGAAATTGATTCGGTCTTCCATTTCTCACCTAATTGAGGTCATGGCCGGGACCGCTCGGCCGGGAGAAAAAGTTCGGCCGCCAATTTAAGGCCGAACCAGGTCGTCTTCGTTCAAGCCCCGCTCAAAACCCAAGAGCGCGGGGGCGGCCGCCGGCTTTAACTGACCTTGAAGACCAGCCCGGCGGCGGTGTCCCCGGCGGCGCAGCCGGCGAACAGGCCGTACCCGCCGCCCTTGAGCACCAGTTCCTCCAGCAGCTCTATGATGCACCTGGCCCCGGTCGGGCCCTGGGGATGGCCGAAGATCATGGAACTGCCGTAGTTGTTGAAAATCTTGCCGTCAATGCCCATGAGCTTGCTCATCACGATATCATTGACCGTGAAAGGATTGTGAGTCTTGATCGCGGTCATGTCCGTGACGTTGAGGCCGGCGTTTTTAAGGGCCATCTGGGCGCTGGGCGTCACGGAGGCGGCCATGTAAGCCTTTTTGACTCTGGAATAGCCGTAGGACAAAATCTGGATAGTGATGTTCCTGTCGGCCGAAAGTTGGGCGGCCTTTTCCTTGGTGGCCACGATCAGGCCGGCGTTGCCGTCGGCCGGGTGGGTCTGGGCCCCGAAAGAAATGCAGCCGCCGGGGATGACCGGTTTGAGGGCGGCCAGGCCCTCGGCCGTACATGGGGTGATGCCTTCGTCGGCTTCGACCACGATGGATTTCTTTTTGCTCAGGCGGACTTCGACCGGGATCATGTACCTTTTCTGAAAGGCCCGATCATCGGCCATCGAGTCCATGTACTGTTCATACCGGCGCAAGGCCATGACGTCGGATTCCTCTTTGGTCACGCCGTAATCCTTGCCCACGTTTTCGGCCGTCTGGATCATGGGCTGCTGTCCGTAAGGATCATAATTGAAATTATCCATCATCCAGTTTTCCGCAATGACTTCGGCGCCGGGGCCGTTGGGATTGGGCCAGACCGTGTGAGGACCGTTCGAACATCGGTCGGTCGTGGCCACCAGGATGTTCCGGTGACTCCCGGTCTCGACGGACATGGCCGCCAGGGCCAGGGTCGTGGCCGAAGTGGCGCAGGCTTGAGAAATAGTCGGACCGCTGATTTTGTCGTTGCCCATCAAGGCGGAGAACCAGGGGGCGGCGTAAAACCAGCTCTTCTGGCCAATGGTCATGCCCAGGAAAAGGCCGTCCAGGTCCTCCATGGGGAGTTGGCGCACTTCGAAAAACTTCTTGGCCGTGGCCGCGCCAAGCTCCACGGCGTTTTCGTTCTGAAAGCTGCCCTGCCACCGGCAGAACGGGGAACTCCAGTAACCTTGATAGGGTATAAAAGCTTTGCTCAGCACAGGTCTACCTCCCTTTTAACTTGACCTTGTCTTGAATTTACCTCGTTTTTTCCGCCTCGTTTTTTATTGCTGATCGCTCCATTTACCATATTTTTCCCGCAGAGCGCGATGGAGAATTTTACCGGTGCCGGTCCGGGGCATTTCCTCCTCCCTGATGAAATCCACGGACTTGGGACGCTTATACCCGGCGATCTTACCCTTGCAGTATTCAATGATCTCCAGACTCAGTTCTTTGCTCGGGGTGTAATCTTGATGAAGGATGACCACGGCCTTGACCGTTTCGCCCCATTTGGAGTCGGGCACGCCGATGACGGCCACGTCTTTGACCGCCTGGTGGGAGCCGACCACATCCTCGACCTCGGATGGGTAGACGTTCTCGCCGCCGGTGATGATCATGTTCTTTTTGCGGTCCACCAGGTAGTAGTAGCCCTCCTCGTCGCGGCGGGCCATGTCTCCGGCCGAGAAATATTCCCCGCGAAAGGCTTCCTTGGTCACCTGAGGCAGGTTCCAGTATTCGGAAAAAAGGGCCGGCCCCCGGGAAAAGAGTTCGCCGACTTGACCGTCGGGGACTTCGTTGCCGTCCATGTCCAGGAGTTTGATCCGGTCGGTCCCCATGATCTCCCGGCCGATGGACCCCAGCTTTCTTATTTGATCGTCGGGCCGAAGCAGGGTGACCAGCCCGCCCTCGGTGGACCCGTAGGCCTCGAACAACTGGGAATTTTTAAAATATTTCATAATGTCCACCTTGGTGTCCCGCCGGGCCGGGGCCGAGGAGCACAGGAGTTTGCGGACGCAGGAGACGTCGTATTTGTTTTTGACCTCCTCGGGCAGGGCCAGCATCATGATGTAGTGGGTCGGAACCAGACTGGTGAAAGTGATTCTTTCCTCGGCCAAGGTCTTGAGCAGGTGCTCGGGGTCGAAACTGGCCAGGTTGTAGACACAGACCGCGGCCTGGGTGTAGGTGAAGGAAAAGGAGTAGAAAATGGAATTGACGTGGCACATGGGCATGACCATCAGTCCGATGTCATCACGGTTGAAGCCCATTTCGGCCACATTGGCGATATAAAAAGCGATATAACTCTCGTGGGTTCTGACCGCGCCCTTGGGCCGGCCCGTGGTCCCCGAGGTGTACATGAAGGTCCAGACGTCTTCATGATGGACGTCTACTCCCGGCTCCTCGGGTGAAGACTGGGCGATCAGGTCTTCATAATGCCGGTACCCGTTTGGAGCCGCCTCGTCGCCCAAATAAATATAATTCTTTACTCCAGGCAGGTTGCCCTTGATCGAATTGACGCCCTCGACGAAAGGCGCTTCGGCGATAATGGCCTTGGCCCCGGAATCCCGGAGAATATATTCATACTCGGGCGGAGCCAGACGGAACATGATCGGGACGGCCGCCAGACCGGCCTTGGCCGCGGCGGCGTAAATCTCCATCCATTCGACCCGGTTGTAGGCGATAACCCCCAGGCGGTCGCCCTTTTGCAGTCCCAGGGACAAGAGGGCATTGGCCAGACGGCAGCTTCTCTCGTTCCACTCCCTGAAAGTCATGCCCCGTCGAAGGTCTTTGGCGCCGAGCTTGTCCGGAACCAAGGCGGCGTTGACCCTCAGGATGTCCCCCACATGAATCCATCTGCTCATATAGTTTCCTCCTCACCAAAAAGTAGAATCATTTCTCCAAAATTTCCGCCCGGTCATACGCGTGGACCGTCAAGCTCGGCTGAGCTCGTTACGGGCGAAGAGGGCCGCGCCGAAGGCCCCGATCAATTGGGGCCGGGGAGGCAGCAGGACCGGCCGGCCCAGTTTTTCCCCGACCATGTCAACCAGAACCCGGTTGTGAGCGGCCACACCGCCGGACATGACCGGCGTGCCGGTGATGGTGTCCATTTCCAGGATGCGCTTGACGATGGAACTGAAAATGCCCTTGACGATATCCGGAACCTTGTGACCGGCCCGAATCTTTTCCAGTATCTCCGTGGCCGTGAAAACCGTGCAGTAACTACCCAGTTCGACGGTGGTTTCGGCCTGACGGGCCAGGGGGTCCATTTCTTCCAAGGGCAGGTCCAGCCGGTGGGCCATCTCTTCCAGAAAGGCCCCGGTCCCGGCCGCGCATTTGCGGTTCATTTTGAAGCTCGTCCGCTGGCCCCTGGCGTCCAGCTTGATGATCTTGTTGTCCTGGCCGCCGATGTCGATAATGGTTATGGCCTGGGGGAAGTAAAAATAACAGCCGGCGGCATGGCAGCTTATCTCGGTCCTGGTGTCCCAGGCAAAGGCCACGTTCCGCCGGCCGTACCCGGTCGACACGCACCCGGTGATTTGGGACCGGTCCACACCGGCCTGGTCCAGGCACTGGGCCAGCAATCTTTCGGCCGTGGCCTCGAAATCGGTCCCCGAACGGGATACGGCCTCGGCCGCAACCTCGCCCGCGACATCTATTATGACCACCTTGGCCGTGGACGCCCCGATGTCCACCCCGCAGAAATATTTATTTTCAGGCGTCAACTTTCTCCCGGCTTCCCTATTGCTCCGGCGATCTTATCCTTTTGGGCGGCTCCGGTCCAGTCAAGGCGGGATTGCCCTGGCGCCGCGGGCGCAAGAGGTTCGGCTCTTTGCTTCCTTGCATCACAAAAGTTTCGGTAAGAACCAATAGGATTTACCATATTAACCCTTGCACAATCCACCTAGGTAACCCAGATCACATGTAGTCGGACCTCTTGTTGCTTCGCAACTCCGACAACAAGTTGTCGGAGCCACCCTGGACGATTTTTGCCTTGTATTTTATCGTGGTCACCTTACTCATCTGGGTGGCCCCGACAATTTATTGTCGGGGCGCCGCAGGCGCAAGAGGTTCAACCAACAAATTTTCAAAGGCCACGCCCACGGACTGGCCCCGTTCGTAAAACCTGGCCGAACTGTACGGCCACTCGCAACTTTCACTCACAAGACCGGCTCTGACCGGATTGTTGTGGATGTATTGTAATTTTTCCATTAATTTGTCTTCATTGAAAATATTGAAGCTGTAATAATGACGCTGCCAGACAGGGTCGCCTTTATTCAATTTGTCTGAATAGTGAGGCAGAAATTCTTCGTAAAAACGTTTGATGAGGTATGAACTGCTTTTCTTCCAAGTTTTTACAAAAACACTGAGCTGTCCTTCTTGAGGAAACCAGACAATCGTATGAACATGGTCGGGCATGACCACAAACCCAAAACAACGGGTGCTTTGTCTTTCCAATTGAGAATCCAAAACGCCTATCACGATGTGCTTGCACCGGTCATGGTCCAGGAGGCGCCGTCTTTTATAACAAGAAAACGTTATATAATGAGCATGCCCCTCGTTCTCTATAATGGTTCTTTTCTGCATGTTTTAGATATTCTTACCTAAACCCTAAATAAAGCCTCTTGTTGCTTCGCAACTCCGACCATCCCGCCCGAGCGGGATCGGAGCCACCCTAAAAATATTTGCCATGCTTTTTTATGGCCGTCACCTTACTCCTCCGGGTGGCCCCGACAATTTATTGTCGGGGCGCCGCAGGCGCAAGAGGTTCGGCTCCCGACTAGCTTGAACCACAAAAGGTTCTATAAAATCCGCCCGGTCTTACTATCCAAGCCATGAGGTCATCCCAATTTAGGCCACCCAGGCAACTTAGACTCGGGCCTCTTGTTGCTTCGCAACTCCGACAACAAGTTGTCGGAGCCACCCCTGACGATTTTTCCCTCGTATTTTATCCCCGTCACCTTACCCATCTGGGTGGCCCCGGCAACTCGTTGCCGGGGCGCCGCAGGCGCAAGAGGTTCAACCAACAAATATTCAGCCACCCTTGGGTTATGGCCTTCTCTCTTCCAACTGCTCGATAAAGGCCTCGATATTGGTCACGGCCTGCTCTTCGGAGTAGCAACGCAGATCATTCAGGTCTCCGTGGATGGTCAGGGTCGGCAGGCCCAGTCTTTCGGTCAGCCGCTGGGGCATGCCGTAGCGGCTGTTGGTGTTATTGGGACAGGTCTTGGCGTCGTGAAAGAGAAGGCCGTCGAACCCAAAAAATTCGTGCATGTTTTTGATGTATTCTTCTTTGTAATCGTCATTGCGGACGATGAAGAGTTCGATGTAGGCCCGGGCCATTCCTTCGAAGGGATGATCCGGATCGAAAGCGTCGAAAATCCAGGAGTTGCAGTAAGTAGAAGCGACCACGCAGGTTCGTTGGCGGAGCATCAGTTCGGACAGGGGGCGAAGCTTGCCCCAGACGGGCATGCCGTCCCAGTAGAGCCGGAAGCGTTCGCCTTCCACGGCCGCCTCGCCCGCGGCGGTCTTTTGTTTAAGTTCGGCCAGCAAGACTTGGTAGTACTCGGTGGCCGCCCTGGTCCCCCGGGCCACCACGGCCGGGCCCATAAGGATGGTGGCGTCGAAAAAGGTCAAAGGCGATGGTCTGGCCGCTCCGGTTTCCAGAACGTCCCGCCAGAGTTTGGTGGTGGTCAGGGATTCGGCCACGGTCTCCTTGAGGCGGTCCAGGTCGAATTTTTGTCCGGAAACTTCCTCCAAGGTCGGGATCATGGCCTTCATTTGGGCCACCTGATCCTCGATATGACTCTTCATCACCGGACCGACCCCCCGCTGGGTGGTGATGCCCACCACCGGGACCTGGAACTCCCGGCCGTACCAGGCGAACCAGTCTTGGACATCCCGGCATTGATTGGTGTTGAAGACCAAGACGTCCGGCCGGGGCGGACTCTCTATGTTGTAAGCCTTCTGCAGAGGGGTTTGCCTGGTTAAATAAGCACCGATGTCGGCGGTCAAATAGGAACAGATGTCCGGAGAGTAGCCGATGGCGTTGGCCAGAGGGATCAGGTCCGTGGCCATGCGGGTGGCCCCGAGCAAGGCCGAGTGATTTTCCGGGAAGTACACTAAAAAGCCCATGGCCCGCAGGAGCTCGGCCGGGCCGACACTGGTGCACCAGGCGATCTTGGGCCGGCCCCGCTTGGCGGCTTGGTCCAACTCCAGGAAATGATCGGCCATCAATTCCCGGCACTGCCGGGCGGCTTCGATGGTCTTGCGGGCGACTTGCCTGTTTTCGTTCATATTTTGTCCTTTTTAACCGTTGGCCCTTAAGCCAGCCGCGAGGCGACTAGTTCGGTCAGATCGACCACCCTGATCTTGCCTTTCTTTTCCTTGCGAGCCCGGACCGCCCCCTGGTTCAGGCTGTTCTTGCAGGACGGGCAGGCGGAAACGATCAGGTCCGCCCCCAGGGTCAGGGCCTGAAGGACCCGTTCGTAAGCGATGTCGCCGCTGAGGTCGTTGTCGAAGGCCTTGACCCCGCCGCCGCCGCCGCAGCATTTGGCCAGGTTCCGATTCAGGGGGAATTCAACCAACTCCAAACCGGGCATGGCCTGAAGGACGTGACGGGGCGGTTCAAACATCTGCATATGCCGGCCGATGTCGCAGGGATCGTGGTAAACCGCCTTGATCGGTTCGCCGTCCGTCTTGAACTTGAGTCGGCCCTCTTGGATCATCTCCTCCATGGACTCGATGGCGTGCAGAACGTTAATCCCCTCCCAGTCGCCGCCGTATTTTGGATACAGGTCATGAAAGGTTTTATAACAGCCGGCGCAGGTGGCCACCACCTTTTTTACGCCGGTGGCCTTGATCCGGCTCATGACCTGGCTCATGCTGTCCTGGAAAGTCTTGGTGTCGCCGACCAGGTAAGCCAAATACCCGCAGCAGACCTCATCTTCACCCAAGGCGGTGTAATCCTCACCCACGGCCGAGGCGATGGTCATCATGCCCGGGATGATCTTGAGGTCCTGGTACGAGGCCACGCAGCCCAGGAAAAGCAGGGTCTCGGCCTGGGCCTTTTTTTTGTAGTCTTTGGGAAAAACGTCGGTCCTTTTCTCGGCCGGTTCGCTGAAGGGGTTGCCGTATTCAGCGATGCTTTCGATCAGGCGCCGGTGGATTTCCGGCAGATAACCCTCTTCGACCAGCCGTTCCCGGGCGCTGTGAACGATGTCGGACAGGTTGACCCCGGCCGGGCAGGTGTATTTGCAGTTGAGGCAGAGCATGCACTGGTAAAGCCGTTTGGCCAGGTCGGCCGAAGGCTTGATCTTATCGACCAGCATGTTGTAGGCCAGGGTCACCCGGCCGCGGGCGTTGAGGGATTCAAGGCGGGTTTGGGCGAAAGTGGGACAGCCGGCCCGGCAGAACCCGCACTGGATGCAAGCCAAAATTTCCTTGTCCACCTCGTCCCCGAACCATTTGACCTTTTCCGGGGCCTTGAGCAGATCGTCAAAGGCGTTCTTTTCCAGGATGTCGGTGATGGACCCGTTAAAGACCAGCTTGCCTGGATTAAGAAGACCGTCGGGGTCCAGGGCCTTCTTGATCTTTTTCATCACCTCGGCGGCGTGGCCCAGCTCGTGCCCGATATAGGGGCTCTTAGCCATGCCCAGACCGTGTTCGGCCGAGAGAGTCCCCTGGTATTTCATGGTCAGGTCGATGAACTCGAGGGCGATGGTCTTGATCCTGGCCCATTCCTCCGGATCGCGCACGTCCATGATGAAGGTGGCGTGAAGATTGCCGTCGCCGATATGGCCGAAGGTGGCGATGGGGTAGCCGTGCCGGTCGCCGATCTCCTGGATGCCCCGAATGGTGGCCGGAATGGCGGTCATGGGTACGCCGAAGTCCTCGACCAACGGCACCAGCCGGTTAAACGGCCTGATCCGGCTCATGGTGGCCACCAGGCCATGGCGGACCTTGGACAGAGCCAGACGCTCCTCGACGTCGGTCGTCCAGTGGACGGCCAGGGCCTGGTGTTTCCCGCAGACCTGGTCGATCTTCCCGGCGTCGGCCTCCACCGCGGACTTATTGCCGTCGATTTCGACCAGAATCTGACACTGAACCTCCTGGGGGATGTCCAGATTCAGCTTGCCGGCCACAATGTCGATCGAGACCCGATCCAATATTTCACAGGTACTGATGGGCAGACCCGAGGTCAGCATCTCCTCGACGGCCTCGCCCGCCGTTTCCAGGGAAGGGAAATCTATCTTGGCGAACTTCCAATATTCGGGCACGGGCAGAATCTTGACCACCGCTTCGACGATGATGCCCAAGGTCCCTTCCGAGGCGGCGAACAGGTGGGTCAAATCCAGGCCGGTCGAATGTTTGGGGGCCACGGAGCCAGTCCGGATAATCGAACCGTCGGCCAGGACCACGGTCAAGCCCTTGACGAAATCCTTGGTCGTTCCGTACTTAACCGCCCGGACGCCGCTGGCGTTGGTGGAGATCATGCCGCCGATGGTGGCGATGGGGGCCGAGCCCGGGTCGGGCGGAAAGAAATGGGTCGGGGCCAGTTTGGCGTTGAGGTGGTTGCAAATGACGCCGGGCTGAATCCGGGCGTACCCGTCCTTGAGGTTGATCATCAAAATCCGGTTCATCCGGACCAGGTCCACGACCATCCCGCCGTATGGGGAAAGGGCCGCCCCGGTCACGCTCGAACCACTGCCCCGGGGGATGATCGGCACCTTGGCCCGGGCGGCCACTTTGACGATCTCGGCCACCTCCTCGGCCGCGCCCGGAAAGACGATCACGTCCGGGACGCCGACATGAACGGACATATCCCTGGAATAACAAAGACAATCGACTTCACTGGCCGTCAGATTGTCCGGGCCTACAATCGCCGATAACTCCTTGAGGTAATCCATCATCGGCCTCCCCGTGGCGTTGATAAGATTTTAAGGTTTTTGGGATTCCCAGAAAAAGGCGGGCGGGTCAAAAAGAGACGACAATAGCCATAAAAGTCAGGGTCACTCATTTCAAACCGGGCTCCCTGAATTCAGCCTGGGCCCCAGGGCCCGGCTAATTTTATCCGGATTATCTATATCATAGCTACGTTGTAGCTTCATGTCAATAGATTTATCCACACCAGCAACTGAATGATTTCCGTGGCAAATGAGTGCAGCTAAACCCGAGGTCCCGCCGGCCCTGGCTGGTTTTGAGAAAATCAATCAAGCGGGACCAGGCTGCTTCGCCATCTTTGTCAGTTGTTCATAATTAAACCGGCTTTTTAACTCTGGAGTCCGATGCAAGGGGGTAATCCTTCAGTTTTTGGCGGCCTGGATTCCCGCTGGCGCGGGAATGACGTTAGCAATTAGATGTCATTCACCCGAAAGTTCATCCTCGACGTGCCGTTTGGACCTGACCCGCAGCCCCACCCGCCACCCCTGCGCAAGCAGGGGTCCAGAAAAAAGCGACGGGTTGGGTATTTGGGGCCAAAACAACCATCAAGCCTCATTGACCCGGATATTCATTTTGCGGTTGCGCCTTAAGAGGCATGAATGTTCCCATGAAACCAGGAGTCCACTTTAATCGGCCCGGCGGAGAAAAGGGCGGGTGGCCCCTATCCATTGAATAATTACAAGGGCGGCGAAATGTTTTGACCGGAGCCGACGATCTTTGATATGTTCTTTTTAAATTCTGTGGCAAATCCTGACTCGGCGACAATAAAGAACGGGGCGGCGGCGGAAACCGGCCTCGGGACACTATTTTCAGGCGGATAAGAAGAGCATAATGTTTTTCTTTCTTTATAAACGGCCGTTTGTCGACAAACAGGACCAAGTATTCAAGGAGGTGCAGTCGTGACCAGAGCCTATACCGGAAAAGAGCGGATGGAAGCCGCTTTCAGGGGCGAAAAGACCGACCGGACGCCGGTCTTCCTTCTTTTGGGCGGACATTACGCCGAAAAGGCCGGGTACACCCAGGAGCAGTATCTGACTCAACCTGGCGCGGCCATGGAGGCTTTGAAACTAAGTGTGGAGGAACTTGACTCGGACGCCATTTTCGCGCCCCTCAACCCCTTCCTGACCGACACCCAGGAGGCCCTGCGCAAGATGATGGGCAAGCTTCCCAGCATCAAACGGCCGGACATCAAGGAAAAGTTGCCCAAGTGGACCATCAGGCAGCCCAAGGAAGACGGCCAGTTCGGCATGCACCTGGATGTATGTCAGAAGACCGCGGACCTTTTCCCCGACTATCACATCAACACCATGATCGGCGGCCCCTGGAGTTTCGCCTTGGAACTGCGCGGGGCCAACGAGGCCATGGAAGACATCTATGACGACCCCCAATTCCTGCACGACCTGATGAGATATACCACCGACACGGTCATCATGAGGTGTAATGCGGTTTTGGACCTGGGCATCCAGCCGTTCGTCGGCGACCCTTCCGCCGGCATGAGCATGATTTCGCCCAAAATCTACCGGGAGTTCGTATTGCCGTATCATAAGGAAATAGTAGGAGCCATCCACGAAAGGGGTGGCAAGCTGGGGCTGCATATTTGCGGGTACGTCGACCCCATTTTTCAAGATTTGCTGGATTTGGGCCTCGATGCGCTTAGTATCGACGCCCCCTCGTCCCTGGAAAAATTGTTCGAGGTGGGACGGGGCAAAACCACGATCATCGGCAACGTCGATCCGATACTGTTCGTGGAGGGGACCAGGGAGCAACTGGAAGAAGCGGCCCAGAAGTGCCTGGATATCGCCCAAGGCGACCCCAAATATGTGATCGGACCAGGCTGCCAGATACCTCTCCAAGCTAACTTGGACAATATCAAGGCTTTCACGGATTACTCTCACCAGCACGGGGCCTTTTGACCGGAGGCAAGGTTCTCCTGAAGGAGTATTGGTATGGATTGGCTGGAGAAATTGAGCGAGGCTGTGATCAACGGCCGGAAAAAGGACATCGGGAGTTGGGCGGTAGAAGCGATCCAAAGCGGTCTGGCCGCCCAGGACCTGATCAATCAGGCCATTCTGCCGGCCATGAACATAGTTGCGGAAAAATGGCGGCAGGGTGAATATTACGTCCCGGAAGTGTTAAGGGCGGCGACCACCATGCAGGCCGGCCTTGACGCCCTGAAGCCCTTCCTGGTCGGCGAAGCCTTGGGCAACGGAATCAAGGTGGCCATCGGCACGGTCAAAGGCGACCTGCACGACATCGGCAAGAACCTGGTGGCCATCATGCTCGAAGGGGTGGGCTACCAGGTGGAAAACATGGGGGTGGACCTGCCCCCGGAACGGTTCATCGAAGCGGTCCGAAACGGGGCCAAGGTCATCGGTCTGTCCAGCCTGCTGACCACCAGCATGATCGAAATGGGCAACGTGATCGAAAAACTGAAAACCAGCGGCCTGCGGGATTCCTTGACGGTGATCGTGGGCGGGGCCCCCATCACGCCGGATTTCGCTAAAAAAATCGGGGCGGATTATTACGCGGAAAACGCGGCCGCGGCCGTGGACATCCTCAACCAGCATTTCGCCTGATTTTTCAGGAACGCCTTTTTAGCCTCCGGCGTTCCTGAACCCGACCTGACCTTTTGGTCCGGTCGAGATCCGGAGGGGGACGTTTCCGTTTGACTGAGGTCCAGGAGGCTCAGCATGAGCAAATACCAGATGGAAGCCGCGACCGAAAATTGCACGGGCTGCCTGCGCTGCCAGTTGGCCTGTTCGGACCTGTTCACCAAGACCTTCAATCCTTCGGTTGCCCGGCTGCGCGTGGAACTTTCGGGCCCGGACTGTTCGATTTTTTTCACCGATGACTGCAACGAGTGCGGCGTCTGCGCGGACCATTGTTTTTATGGGGCCCTCCGAAAAATCCCGCAGGAGGCCGTCCAATGACCTGGGGTGGTTTTGCCGGCCGGGTTCTTTACGTGGATTTGACCAAGGGGACGGTCAGGACCGAACCGCTGTCTAATGACCTGGCCGAAAAATTCATCGGCGGATTCGGCTTGACGGTCAGACTGGCCTACGACCGGATCGCTCCGGGAACCGAGCCCCTGGCCCCGGCCAACCCGGCGGTGATCGGAGCCGGGCCTCTGGTCGGAACCAACCTTCCTTCCACTTCGAGGGTTTACGCCGTCTCCAAGCTGCCGTCCAACGGCACCGTCAGTTGGTGCGGCGCCGGCGGGGTGACCTTCGGCTATCTGTTTAAGAACGCCGGTTACGATCATCTGGTCATCGAGGGGCGGGCCGAACGGCCGGTTTATCTCCAGATTTTCGATGACCAGGTGGCCATCAAAGACGCCGGTTCCCTCTGGGGCCGGACCGTGGAACAGACCTGCGAAACCCTTTGGCGGGAGATCGGCCGGCCGCTCGGGATTGTGGCCATCGGACCGGCCGGCGAAAATCTTTCGGCCATGTCCATGGCTTACGTGGACCGGATCGCCACCATCGGGCGGGGCGGCTTCGGCGCGGTCCTGGGTTCGAAAAACCTTAAAGCCATAGCCGTTCGAGGGACCAAGGGCCTAGAGGTGGCCGACCGGAAAGCCTATCGGCGGCTCAGTCGTGAGCTGTTCAAGAGCATCCGCGAGTACCCCTATCTGGAAGAATGGCAGCGTCTGGGACTGCTAAAGTCCTTTTCCCAGTTTCCCGTCGAGATTTACGAAAAGATCAAGCAAAGACGGGTGGCCTGCGTTTCCTGCCCGGCGGGCTGCAAGGACGTCGTTCAAATCCAGGATGGCGAATTCGCCGGTCTGACGGCCTATTCCAGTTCCGTGGTCAACCTGTTTACTCCCATGTTGTACGGGTTCAAGGATTATCGCCAGTCGGTCAAACTGGTCCATGATCTGGACGGGTACGGCCTGGATATGTTCGAATTTTTCGGGGTGATGAACTTTGCCTTGGCTCTGGCCGAAAAGGGCGTCATCCCCCGCCGTGAGATCGACCCTGAAATCGTCATCAACTCCTTGGATTCAATGACCGCTTGGGCCAGAAAAACGGCCTGCCGGGAAGGCCTGGGCCGGGTTCTGGCCGACGGGTTCAGTGGCATGCTGGCTGAGTTCGGACCGGAGGCTCACGAGTCGGCCCCCAGCCTGGTCAAGGGCATGCACCCGTACGTGGGGCCGGGCTCGGCCCTGGCCTGGAACCTGTTCGGGACCCAGGAGTTGGGTCAGGTCATGGACCCCCGGGGCCCCCACGTCGGGGCCGGCGGCTCGCCGACCTATTTCGCCCGCCGGCCCTTGGAGGTCTTCCCCAAGCATTTGACCAGGATGGGCGTGCCTCCGGAGGCCCTGGCTCGCATTCTGCCCGGCCCGGCCCAAGGCCAAGCGCCTCAGGACCTCAAAGTCGGCCGGCTCCTGAAATATTCCCACGCCTGGTTCGTCACCCTGGGCTCGATGGGTATCTGCGCCCGGGCCCAGATCAACCGGTTCTACAGCGCCGAGTTGGCGGCTGAACTTTACCAGGCCGTGACCGGAATCCCCACGGACCTGCCCGGCCTGAGGCGCAAGGTCGACCGGGTCTGGACCCTGTACAAGATGGCCAACCTGCGGGAGGGATTTGACCGCAAGATAGACCATCTCCCGGACCAGTGGTTCCAAGCCGCGGGCTTCAAGAATTACGTGACCGACCGGCCCCTCGGCCGAGGGGAGGCGGAAGAGATGATCAACGACTATTACGACGAATGGGGCTGGGACCCCGAAACCGGCATCCCTTCCGACCAACAACTCGAAGCTTTGGGCCTGAGGGACCTATAAAGAGCGAAACCAAGCCGGATTGTACCTCATAACTATTCATGAAAACTGCAAAAGTTGCACAAACCCAGAAAATTCCTCCCCCTTGATGGGGGAAACCGGGTAGGGGTAATTGATGAATCGGTCATCGCCCCCTAACCCCTCCCGCCTATCGACTATTTGTTTTGGCCCTGGTTTGATAATGCCGAACAATTTTTCCCTTAGCTTATAAATTATAATTCCAGGCCGGAAGGCCGGAGGGAAGGAGGAAGCCATGCCGCAAGTTCGAGTCAACGGGGTCAACCTTTTTTACGAGGAAACGGGGGCGGGGCCGGAAACCATGGTTTTTTCCCACAGCTACCTGCTGGATTACACCCATTTCCGCCCGCAGATGGAACATTTTCGGGACCGCTGTCGTTGCCTGGCCTATGACCATCGCGGCCACGGTCAAAGCGAGGCCACGCCGGACGGGTACGACATGGAAAACCTTTACGCCGACGCCGTGGCTTTCATCGAAGCCATGAACTGCGCCCCCTGCCACTGGGTCGGGCTGTCCACCGGCGGCTTCATCGGACTCCGGCTGGGGCTGCGCCGGCCCGATCTGGTCAAATCGCTCATCCTCATGGACACTTCGGCCGACGAGGAGCCCAAGGAGAATATGTTTCAGTACAACCTCCTTCTCTGGGTCTTCCGCCTGCTCGGCCCGACCCCGGTCATCGGCCGGCTCATGCCTATCTTTTTCGGGAAAAAATTTTTAAACGACCCGAGTCAACAATCGGCCATAGAAGAGCAGAAGGCCGCGCTCAAAGCCAACAACCGCCTGGCTGTATTCAAGTTCGGTAAGGGCATCTTTTCCCGCCGGAGCGTTTTCCCCCAACTCGGCGAGATCAAAACGCCGACCTTGATGATGGTGGGACAAGAAGACATGCCTACACCATTGGTCAAGGCCGAGCGGATCGTCCAGGGCATCCCCGGCGCCAAACTGGCGGTCATCCCCGAGGCCGGCCATATCTCCACCCTGGAGAATCCCGGGGCCGTGAATACCGCCATGGAAGAATTTCTGGCCGGTTTGAGCTGAAAAGGGAATATCGGTTGCCAGGTCGGCCCCGGCTGGGGTAAGTTGATTTCTCACATTTTCAGCCGGGAGGAAATTAATGTCCGAGACGAAGACTTCATGCAGTTACTGCGGCCGCAGGCGTTGCTTCATCGGCGACTTCAGCCAGGCGCCCGACTTCTGTCCGACCATCCGGAAGGCCGAACTGGTGGAATTGTCCAAGGAAAAGCTGGCCGAACCGGAAAACCGAACCATGGCCCAGGCCGTGGCTCGGACCTGGAAGGATTACGGCAAGCTGACCAGGGTTGAAGAAACTGTTCTCTATGCGAAAATCCGGGGCTATAAAAAGCTCGGCCTGGCCTTTTGCGTCGGTCTGGGCGAGGAAGCGGAGCTTCTGACCAACCTGCTCTTCAACGAGGGTTTCGAGGTCGTCTCGGCCTGCTGCATGTTCGGGGGCTTCTGTTCCGACGACGTGGGCCTGCCTGAAGATGACAAGATCGTCCCCGGCCACCGCCAACCCATGTGCAATCCCATCGGCCAGGCCGCCATCATGAATGAGGCCGGTTGTGAGTTGAACATTCTCCTGGGCCTGTGCGTGGGCGACGACACCCTGTTCATCAAGCACTCCGAAGCTCCCATAACGGTTCTGGCGGTCAAGGACCGGGTTTTAGCGCATAATCCTTTAGGTGCTCTTTATACGGCCCGGAACTTCTACACCCGTCTCAACACCAGAAAACCCAAGAAGGGGGACCAGCCCAAAAACTGATCCCGTCAAAGGTTTAACCATACGGCTGAAGGTTGAGAAAGCGCCTCCCACCGAAGGTAGGCCGGAATGGCGGGGGGTGGATTTGTCCACGGGTCGAGTCGGCGCGGTCCCGACCGAATAATCAGTTCCTTTGCATCACTAAATTAAAGGACTGAGGCCAACCGGCCTGATACCACGTCGCCTTCAAACCAAGTTTATCCTAAAGTCATGGCGAGGAATCCCGCCGCAACGGGATGACGAAGCAATCTCTCTAGACCCTTGTTTGACAGTTGGGTAGTAAAATTTGTTGATTTTCAGCATGCTGGTTTAATAAAATCAACAAGTTATCTTGGTAGAGTCCTAAAAAATCTGTAGTAAGCGGATTTAACAATTTATCTTGACA
>Ga0209270_1000414_pt1 | contig 96615 bp, 94 predicted proteins | sample MTBAKSrepl1MetaG_FD_187456 | JGI IMG/M metagenome (GOLD analysis project Ga0209270, IMG submission 187456) | Enrichment culture microbial communities from Arthur Kill intertidal strait, New Jersey, USA, that are MTBE-degrading - MTBE-AKS1... | ecosystem: Environmental > Aquatic > Marine >...
GAAAAACAATCCTCGAATGGAGGTGAAATCGCCTGAATGAAAGGGGGGTCCGAAGACCCTTTTTCAACCCTTTCCGCTGGCTCCATTACGGCGAAAAACGGTGGCTCCATTATGGCGATCATTGACACGCGTGGATTGAAACACCCTCACCGGTATGGAAGACAGCCTTGACGATACTGTCGCGCCCCCCGCGGGCGCGTGGATTGAAACTCCAGGACCGATGGAGGAGCAACGACATACCCACGTCGCGCCCCCCGCGGGCGCGTGGATTGAAACCCATTGACGGGCTTCGGGAGTGGCGGGGATGGTGAGTCGCGCCCCCCGCGGGCGCGTGGATTGAAACCAGCCTTCTGAGCGGGGGAACCTCCTGGGGGCTGACGTCGCGCCCCCCGCGGGCGCGCGGATTGAAACGCACTTCGGCGTGATCTCGTCTCCATGGTGATCCTCATCATGAATGATTCCGGATAAAACAATGTTTCCCCTTGTCCGCAGCAAGAGAAAGGGGCGAATTGACATGATGCTTGGTAATTCTGCCGCAATAGCCGGGGGCAATGGGTCTGAGTATTAAATTCAATATAAGAATTTGCAACATAAGTGCAGTGAATGATAAACGCTCGGGTGATAGAGATGGATTGTTTATTGAAAGGGGGTCCTTATCCCCTGCTTTATGAAGGTACGGCATACTCATCGCCTTGCGAGGGGTAACGCAGAAAGGAGAGCATCGTGAGTGAAGATTATCGCAGCATGTGGAAGAGCCTGGGGCTTGACCTGGAGGCTCATGACGTCCTGCTGGGGGTATTGGGGAAAGCCTACCAGGACATATATCTGTCGCAGAAAAACCGTCCGGAGGGCATGGGCTATTTCGATTTTGTCATGAGCGAAGTCCACGGCCTACGCATCCGGGAACTCTTGGACGAGAAGAAATCCGGCCGCAAAATTATTGGTTCTTATTGCGTATTTGTGCCTGAAGAAATCGTTCTTGCAGCCAATGCCACCCTGGTGGGGCTGTGTTCAGGGGCCGATTTTGCCACGGAGGAAGTGGAAAAGCTCCTGCCCCGCAATACCTGCGCGCTCATAAAGTCGTCGTTCGGGTTCAAGCTCGGCAAGGTCTGTCCCTATCTTGAGTGTGCCGACATGATTGTCGGTGAAAATACCTGTGACGGCAAGAAAAAGGCATATGAATCCCTGGGCGGTCTGGTAAAAAACCTCTACGTGATGGATCTGCCCCAGGTCAAATCCAAAGAGGGGCGCGCTCTTCTGAAGGCGGAATACGACCGGTTCAGGGATGCCGTCGAAACGCTCACCGGTGTCTCCATCACTGCCGCATCGCTGAAGCGGGCGATACGGACGGTGAACGCCAAACGCGCCGCCGTCCATCGCCTGTCCGCTCTGCGCAGGGCCGACCCGGCCCCCCTATCCGGACTGGATGCCCTTCTGGTCAATCAGGTTTACTTTTACGACAATCCGGTCCGGTTTACCGAGTCGGTGAACAAAATCTGCGATGAACTGGAGCGCCGGGTCACGGAGAAAAAGGGCGCTTTCCCCGAAAAGACGCCCCGCATACTCCTGTCCGGATGTCCCCAGGCGGTGCCCAACTGGAAGATCCCCTTCATCGTGGAAACCTCCGGTGCGGTCATCGTGGGGGAGGAGTCCTGCGTGGGGGAAAGGGGTGCCCGGAACCTCACGAAGGACTCGGGCGAGACGGTGGAAGAAATGATGGAGGCCATCGCGGATCGTTATTTTCAGGTGGACTGCGCCATTTTCACGCCCAACCCGGAGCGTCTCAACCATATCCGGGAAATGGCCGCCGCCTATGGGGCCGATGGGGTGATCCACTACGGCCTTCAGTTCTGCCAGCCCTATCTCATGGAATCCATTCCGGTGGAAAAAGCCCTTGAGGAAAAGGGCATTCCCTGTCTTCGTATCGAAACCGACTACAGCTTGGAGGATGCGGGGCAGATAAAAACGAGGGTGGAAGCATTTATCGAACAAATCAAAGGCTGATGTCAGTCTGATATAATGGACGAATTCCGACGATTGACAGTAAGGATGCATCGGATATGGTCTTCACCGCCGGCGTCCCCGCGGGACGTCCCGGCGCGGAAAAGCCGATGGTGCAGGCGGCACGGGTATCCATGGAGGCTATCCGGGATTTCATGATCGGAATTCAGGGGCAATGGTGCTGGGCACCCCGCGGACTTCAAATCCGTTGGCCTCGTCTAATAAACGGGGAGGAGGTTCGATTCCCCTTGCCCCTTCCATTTTGTGTGACTCCTTTTCCATTCTTTTTTTTTCTCATTCATAGCACAGGGAATCACGAAACGCATGGCCATGGGAAGATACATCACCGTGGGTATTGCCGGGCACGTTGATCACGGCAAGACGACACTGGTCCGGCATCTGACGGGCGTTGACACGGACCGGATGAAAGAGGAAAAAGACCGCGGTCTTTCCATCGAATCGGGTGTCGCGCCTCTCGTTCTGCCGTCGGGCACCCGGATCGGGCTTGTCGACGTGCCCGGTCATACCGATTTCATGAAAAATACCATCCGGGGGCTGAGCGCCGTGGATGCGGCCGTCCTGATTGTTGCCGCGGATGACGGCGTCATGCCTCAGACCCGGGAGCACTTGCGGCTCCTCCGGTATCTGGGGGTCGGGTCCGGTTTTGTCGTTCTCGGGAAGATCGATCTGGTGGATCCGGAAACCGCCGGGCTCGCCACCCTGGAAATCCAGGAAGCTCTTGAGAACACCTTCCTGGAAGGGACACCGATCATACCGTTTTCCGGTCTTGATGGCCGGGGCCGGGATGAGATCATCGCCGCCCTGGATAATCTCGCGGAGGGGATCGAACCGGACAAGGGGACCGATCGGCCTTTCAGGCTTTTCGTCGACCGGATCCGGATGTTCAGGGGATTCGGAACCGTCGCGAGCGGGACCGTTCTCTCCGGATCGGTCCGGAAGGGGGACCGGGTCGAACTCTTTCCCTCGGGGGATCTTCTTCGGGTCCGCTCCCTGGAGACCCATCATGACGCCGTTTCGGGGGCGGATGCGGGTATGCGGGTCGGTCTGAGCCTTCAGGGCGGGTTCTCAAAAAGGATCGCCCGGGGAATGGTCCTGGCCGAACCGGGGTCGCTTTCCGCTTCGCCCTTGCTGAATGTGGAACTTCACGTATCCCCCGAAGCGCCGCAGGCCCTGAAAACGGGGCTTCGGGTCAGGGTGTGTCTGGGTACGGCCCTGACAGGCGCCCTTCTGGTGATCATCGACGGCGAGGCGATCCCGCCTGGGGAGATGGGCCTCGCCCAGCTTCGGCTGGGCGATCCCCTGGGGGCCCTGCCCCGGGACCGGTATGTGGTCATGCCGATGAACAGCCCCCGGATATGGGGCGGCGGAAAGGTGCTGGAAATCACGGGAGTGAAATTCCGCCGGGCCCGAAGCGCCCGGATGGTCCCGATTCTGAAAGCCCTTCAGTCGGGAGAACCCGGCAGGGTCGTTTCATCCTGGACCGCGGTCAATCCGGGGAAGGTCCTTTCTTCCGGCGACCTTGCCCGGCTGATGGGTGTCTCCCCGGGTGTCATCGAAAAAGAACTGGAACAACAGGTTGCGGAAGGCCGTCTGATCCGGCTTTCGGAGAAAATCTACGGAAGCGCCGATTTTGCTGCGGAAGTGAAGGCGGCTGTTCCCGGGATTGTGGAAAAAGCCTTGGGGGAAGGCATTGCGAAGGAAGGTGGAACGTCGCCGTTCATCGCCTCGATGCTGAAAAACCCGGTGGACCCTCTTCTCCTGGAGTTCCTTCTGGGGGAACTGGTCCTGGAAGGAAGGCTGGCGGCCGGAAACAGGGGATTCACGACCCCGGCCTTTCTTCAGAAGCAGGCCGTGCTCCGGGAGGACGAAGGACGGAAAATCCTCGTGTTTCTGGATGAGAGCGGCGTCGTTCCCCTGACCCTTCACCGGATTACCGAGCGGTTCCGCGATTTCTGGAACCGGGCCGAAATCCAGACGCTCCTCGATTTTCTCGTCGCACGGGGGGAAGCCATCCTCCTGGAAAACGAGAGATACCTTTCCCGCCAGGCTCTGGATCAGATCAAGGTCCGGGTCCGGAGGCACATCGAGGGGCACGGCTCCATGACGCTCCGGGACTGCGGCGACGTCCTCGGATACGGCCGCGATATCGGCGTGGCCGTTCTCGAGTATCTCGATTCGGTGAACTTCACGTTCCGGGAAGGGAATGAAAGGTTCCTGAAATTCTGATCCATGACGCTTCGTCTTTATAATTCCCTGACGGGAAAACAGGAGAGGTTCACTCCCCTTAAGCCGGGATCGGCGGGCATGTATGTTTGCGGTCCCACCGTCTACGACGACGCCCATATCGGCCACGGGCGGTCCGCCGTTTTCTTCGATGTGCTCGCGCGATACCTGAGGTTCAGGGGCTATGAGGTCACTTACGTTAGGAATTTCACAGACATCGACGATAAAATCATCGACCGGGCGGAACGGTTCGGATTGGAAGCGGCGGACCTGGCGAAAAAATACATCGACGCCTATGGGCGTGACATGACCGGCCTCCATGTCCTTAAACCGGACTTCGAACCCCGCGTGACGGATCATGTGGACGCCATTCTCGCCATGGTCGACCGGCTCGTCCGGTCCGGACAGGCCTATGTCCGGGATGGCGATGTCCTGTATCGGGTTTCAGCCCGGGATGATTACGGACTGCTGTCCGGAGGTCACCCTGTCGGGGACACGGGATCGGGTTCACGGATCGCTCCCGACCCGTTCAAGGAAGACCGGAGGGATTTTGTACTCTGGAAAAAAACGGACGGCAGGAGGCCCTTCTGGGAGAGTCCCTGGGGAAGGGGAAGACCGGGATGGCATATCGAGTGCGTCGCCATGAGCCATGCCCTGTTGGGCCCGGGATTCGACATCCATGGAGGGGGCCGGGATCTTCTTTTCCCCCATCATGAAAACGAGCGTTCCATCGCCATGAGCCTGACAGGAATCTGTCCGGCACGGTTCTGGCTTCACCATGAGATGGTGACCTTCGGCGGAAGCAAGATTTCAAAATCTTCCGCACCGACGCTTCCAACCCGCCTCAGAGACCTCTCGATCCAATACGATCCGGAAGCAATCCGGCTGTTCCTCCTTTCCACCCATTACCGGCGGCCCCTGGCCTTCGACCGGAGGGGTCTTGCCGCGGCAGCCTCGGCATTGGAACGGCTCTATCGTTTTCTCCGGAGGATGGAACCGTTCATCCGGGAAATCGACGAAGAGGAAAGGGACGGATCGGATCCCCTGTTCATCCGGTTCTGCCTGGCCATGGATGACGATCTGAACATTCCCGCGGCCGTCGCCCTCCTCTTCTCATCGGTCCGTCAGCTCAACAAAAGCCTGGGGTCCGCCGGCCGGCCGACCGGGATGGGCGCTGCCGAGAGACGACATGGGGCGAACCTGTTAAAAATGGCGAGAGACCTTCTCGGTATCCTGAACCGCAGACCGGACGACTATTTCTCGGGGAGTGGACGGTCGTTAATATTCCATTGACAAACAATGCCACATATCTCATATTCCCAACGTCAAGAATAATATCGATATAATTTCGCCAAGAAGTCGAATCTCGCAAACGGCGTCCGTTGCCGGTACCGGAAGTTGAAGAGGACGCCGTTCATGGCGTCTGTCCATTCAACGGGAGGATATATCCTATGACGAACCTTCTCCCATCGATGCTGAGGCGTTCTCCTCTCTTCATCGTCCCCGTCATCTTGCTTGGCCTGCTGTCAGGATGCTGCAGCTCCGTTTCCGCAAGCGGCTTCCGGCATTCATACGGCTGAATTCATTGTCCTGAATATTTTGTGTTTTTATCTTGATCAAAATTGTATAATTAACCTCTTTGCGGCACAGCGCATCCTGCGATCACTGTTGAATTGAGTCTCAGGGCCATTAAGCCTTAAATCTTCCGGTCAGACTGAGATGCCTTGTCAGACGGAAGCATTTGTGAATTTCACGTTTGAAAGACCCTTTCAGGTTCATTGGGCGGGTCTGTTTCCTGAACGATCGGAGATTCCCTACCCATGAACGAAAAAGCCACCCGGGAAGATTTGGAAAAAAGAATCACAAGGCTCGAAGCAGAGGCAAGCACGGGCAGGCTGACTGAGGAAGCTCTGAGAGAAAGCGAGGGCGTCCTGAGATGCATGCTCGAGGCCATGCCCGTAGGGGTGGCGTTCCTGAAGAACCGGGTATTCAAAAAAGTGAACACGGCGCTCTGCACGATAACGGGATACGCCGAGGAAGAGATCTTGGAGATGCCGACACGCTTCCTCTACGCGAATGATGAGGAATTTCAACTCGCCGGCAGGGAGTTGTACGAGCGGATGGAGAGGGATGGCTTGGGTGTGAAGGATGCGGTCCTCCGGCGCAAAGACGGTGAACTCATAGATGTGGTTCTCAGCCTGAGCCCTTTCGACCCTGAAGACCCGTCCGCGGGGGTATGCGCCACAATACAGGAGATCACCGACCGCAAGCGGGTGGAGAAGGCGCTGAGGGAAAGCGAAAAGAAATATCGCTTATTGGCTGAAGGGACAACGGATATCATCTGGACGCTGGACCTGAATCTGAATACCACCTACGTGAGCCCCTCCATCCTGAAAGTTCTCGGATTCGCTCCCGAAGAGAGAATGCTCATGGAAGTGAATGAAATGATGACACCGGAATCCTATGCGCGAGCGATGGATATCCTGATCCGGGAACTGGACATGGAGCGAGAGGGAAAAGTCGATCCCGACCGGTCGATGACGGTGGAAATCGAATATTACCACAAAAAGGGTCACACCGTGTGGACTGAAAATATGTTGCACGGGATTCGGGATCAGGACGGCAACCTGATCGGCGTTCACGGCGTATCGCGTGACATCACCGAGCGAAAGCGGATCGAGGCGGCACTCAGGGAAAGCGAGGAAAGATACCGCGAGCTCAGTATTGTTGACGGCCTCACCCAGCTTTACAATTCCAGGCATTTCTACAATCAGCTCCGGATGGAACTCAATCGGGCGGACCGCTATAAACAGCCGTTGACCCTTCTCCTTCTCGATCTCGACAATTTTAAAGCCTTCAACGACACTTACGGTCATCTCCAGGGGGACCATATCCTGTCACGATTCGGCGAGGTGGTCAGAAGACAGTTGCGCCAGGCGGACTCCGCCTATCGTTATGGTGGTGAAGAATTTACGATTCTCCTGCCCATGACGACAAGTGCCAACGGTACCGTTGCCGCGGAAAGAATCAGATCTGAATTCAGGAAAGAGAATTTTTCGCCGGTGCCGGGGAAAGGCGTCCATATGACGGTAAGCATCGGGGTTGCGCAATATGAGCCGGGTGAAGACACGAAGGCTCTTGTGGACCGGGCGGACCGGCTCATGTACCTGGCGAAGAAGACCGGCAAAGACAGGGTTTGCTCCGATATTTGATATCGGAAGAACGCCTTGACGGGATGAATTGAAAAAGGGAGGGAAATCCCGGCGTGATCTCTCTCCCCTGGACAATGTGTTGTCCTGCGGCGTTTATCACCGTCCGGAAACGGACCGACGGCCCGTTCTCAGACGCCTCAGGTTCCGCCGTAACCGATCTTCACCTTGCCGTCTTCGACGATGACCGGTACACTCCTCGATCCGCCGGAGTGTTTGAGCATCTCTCCGAGAGACGCGGCGTCTTTCTTCACATCTATATAAACGGCCTTGTTTCCGTAAGCCTTCCTGGCTTCGCTGGTATACCCTCAGCCGTCTTTTCCATAAATGATGATCCTTTTTTCGTCCATGTCACCCTCCAAGACTTCATTTTCTGAATACTTTATCCTCAACTATTCTTTACGTCAAAGTTTTTCGGGAAAATTTCGGAAGGACTTACTAAAGTCTGCCGCCGTTTTTCCGATAGATCTTTCAGGAACAGGGATGTCCCGGCCAGGGGGCGAAAGGTCCGGTTCCACTCTCAAGCACCCTGGACAAGCCTGAAAGGATGAGGGCCCATGATCGTTTCCCGGTCGGAAATGGCCTTTGCCGTCTGTCATCAGTCGGTGGAAAAGGATGAACGGAGGACTTCCATCCGGATGTGGGCCGATGCCGGGGGGGCCGGCTCTGAAAACGCCCGCCCCGCCGGAAAATCGGCGCCGTCTTCCGAAGAAGACCGGGTGACCCTTTCGAACGGTTGCACGACGGGGCAATCCTGTCCCCTGCCGCCGAAGCTGGAAATCATCCGGCTCATCGTCGAGCGGATGACCGGCAGGACCGTGAACATTCTCCAACCGGACGAGGGTGCCGGGGAAGCATCCGGCGAGGTGCCGGAGGAAGCGTCCGGGCAGGAGGAGGCGAATGCGCCCCTGGGCTGGGGGATGGAGATAGAGACCTTCGAGTCCCGCTATGAGGCGGAGGAAACGGCCTTTGCCGCCTCCGGAACCATCCGCACCGCCGGCGGCCGGGAAATACGCTTTGCTCTGAAGCTGGAGATGAGCCGCATCTGGTATGAAGAGTCTTCCACGACCATCCGGCTGGGGGATGCGGCCCGCGTGGATCCCCTGGTCATCAATTTCAACGGCGGGGCGGCGGACCTGTCCGATGTCCGGTTTTCCTTCGACCTCGACAGCGACGGCACGGAGGAATCCATGGCCGCCCTCGGGTCCGGCAGCGGCTATCTCGTCCTCGACCGGAACGGTGACGGGAGCGCCACGGACGGCGGGGAGCTGTTCGGCCCGGCGACCGGCCGGGGTTTTCAGGAGCTTTCTGCCTGTGACGAAGACGGGAACGGCTGGATCGATGAAAACGACGATGCCTACCGAAATCTGAGAATCTGGATCGGGGCGGGCCGGGAAGGCGCCGGTCTCACGTCCCTCGCCGATGCCGGGGTGGAGGCGATCTCCCTGGAAAACCTTGAAACGCCCTTCGATCTTCGGGACCGGTCGAACGGGCTTCTCGGGTCCGTCCGTTCCACGGGGGTCTACGTCGGAAATGACGGTGCCGTCGGCACGCTCCAGCAGATCGATCTTGCGGTATGAAGGGCGGTCGGACCATCTCTCGCGGGGCCCCTTCCTCAACCATCTTTCTGCTAACGAGTCTGCACCACCCGGCTGCCGGGAAACCGCTTGGCGACACTTTTCGGTATGACGGTTTTCGCAGTTGGCACGTTTTCAGGGGAGATGCGGGACATCGAAACGGCAACCACGGCTATTGAGGCCAGTCTGACAGGACATCTCGCGTTACGCTTTCCTGGACCGCCTGCTGCACCACAGCGTGGTCGTCAACATCCGGGGCAACAGCTACAGACCCCGTGGAAGAGACGGAAAGGAAGGTGTGGAAATGGGCCAGGCCTGGCAGATCAGGCGGCTCACTTTAAAAAGACCGTTGACACTGACCGGCGATCATGAACACCGGGGACCTGTTGACCCATCGAAATCAGTGACGTATCGAAGCAGGCACTTTCTTGCTCAAGGATCTCCTTGCCGTTTGCCCGTTGCCTTTCGGGGATTATTTTGCCGTCGCGCCTCTACTGAAAGATAAACCCTTAGGATTCGCCGACTTGATATATCGATAAAAGTCGCTGTCCGTGGTGAGGATCGCTACGGAATTCTTATTTGAGCCCTCTCCATAGACCTCCAGGGTCCTCAGGAATGAATAGAACTCGGGATTCCGGCTATACGACTTGGCATAGATGCGCGTTGCCTCCGCGTCCGCCTTGCCGCGGATTTCCTGCACTTGACGGTAGGCAGTGGAACGGATGCGGCGCAGTTCTTTTTCCATTGTTCCCAGAATTTCCGCACTTTGCCCTTCTCCCTCCGACCGGAACTGTGCCGCGATGCGTTTCCTTTCGGATATCATCCGTGAATAAACCTTTTCCCGGACGCTCTCCACATAATCAAGACGTTTGATGCGCACATCCACCAGCTCGATCCCGTACTGAGGGATGATCCTTCTGGCCTCGGTGAGAATGGTGCGGGTAATCTCCTCACGCCCGCGGCTGATTTCTTTCTTGAGCTCCTTTTCCCGTTCCGCAGGAACTTCCAGCAGGATTTCTTCCCCGGGTACTTTCCATGACGAACTGCGGACAAGCTCGACCAATTCACTGCTTGACACCTGGTCGCGGACCACGGAATCGATGATATCGTTCAACCGGGATTGGGCCCCCTCTTCCGTGGCTACGTTTTCCAGAAATTTTCTCGCGTCGGCTATACGCCAGCGTGCCGTGGTGTCCACCCAGATAAACTCCCGACCTTTGGTTGGAATCTGATTAGGGTCACCATCCCAGACGAGAAGGCGTTTCTCGAAACGCCTGACATCTTGAATAAAAGGGATCTTGATATGCAGACCCGCCTCGGTCACTGTTTCCCCCACAGGCCGGCCGAACTGAACGACAACCGCTTGATATCCCTCTTCCAGTATATAGAATGATGAATAAAGGCTCACGGCAATTGCCGATACCAGGATGACTATGGCTGTCAGCTTCGTATTTTTCACTACTTACCTCCTTCGGCAGGCGGTGAGGTTGCTCCGGGTTTCATGGGAAGCCAGGGTATCAGGGCTTTCTGGTCACTATCTACAATATAGAGATCTTTCAGTCCCGCCAGAAAGCCGCTCATGGATTCCAAGTACAGACGCCGCCGCGTGACCTCCGGGGCACCTTCATAGTCGGACAGGATAGCCAAAAAACGATTGGCCTCTCCTTGGGCCCGGTTGATTCGTTCCAGGGCATAACCTTCGGACTGGCTGATGCTCTGAGCTGCTTCACCGCCGGCTTTGGGGATTTCGCGGTTTGCCTGCTCCTGGGCCTGATTGATCGTCCGTTCCTTGTCCTGGCGCGCCTCGTTGACTTCGTTAAAGGCCGGTTTCACCGGATCGGGAGGTGTGACATCCTGGAGTTCAACGGTTACCAGACGCACACCGGTTTTATACTCGCTCAGGACTTTCTGAATCTCCTCTTTTGCCTCGCTGGATACCTCCACCCGAGCGACAGTGAGGACGTCGCTGCCGAGCCGGTTGCCCACCACCCGGCGCATGATTGCCTCGGTGATATCGCGGATCGTCTTCGGCGTGTTCCGCACATTAAACAGATAAAGGATCGGATCTTCGATCCGGTACTGAATGATCCACTGGACATCGATCACATTGAGGTCTCCCGTCAACATGAGGGACTCGCTTTTAAAGGCCTGGCTGTTGGCCGCATACTGCGTCCTCTGGCCCGAAACGGCTGTCAGCGTCCGGAAGCCGAATTCCTCTTTGAGAACCCTGGCCGTGGGAAGTGTCTGGACCGTTTCGATCCCGAAAGGCACTTTAAAGTGCAGACCCGGCCCGGCCGTTCGGATGACCTTGCCGAATCGCTGCACGATGCCCGTTTCTTCCGGCTGGATCGTAAACCATGCCGTCCAGAGAGAAATCACTATCAGCGTGACGGCGAGCAAAAGAATCGGAGAACCCTTAAAATTAAAAGACTGCCATCGTCGCTGAATCTTTTCAATGATCACTTCTAAAGACGGCAGCTGGAACTGAGGATCAAATCCTCCTCCCGGCGTCATAGATTGCCTCCTTTCAATTCAAAAAAACTTACATCTGTTTCCATTCCGGAAATAATTACACTTCGCGACAGTGTAGCATACTGTATCTAAAAAAATATCGTTTTTTCGTTCGGAGTCAGGATGGCTTGTTCAAGACAATCGGCCTCCTTGATGAATGTCCGTACCCTGAGAATAAAAAAGTGGCGCAATTTTATAAAATTGCGCCACTCTCACCTGCATGGTGCCGAAGCCGGGATTTGAACCCGGACAGGCGTACACCCACTAGACCCTGAACCTAGCGCGTCTACCAATTCCGCCACTTCGGCAGCTTGTAATACTCGCTGAATCTACACTTATCGGCCTTCCGTTGTCAAGGAAAAATCCACTTGAAAAAGGGGCCATAAGTGTTATGGTACAATACCTTCGAAGGAGGTATGGCGCCTTATGAGGCTTCTCAGTCTTGAATATGTCCCTTCCGATTTCCGGGGGTCCGTGGTGACCATCGGGAACTTTGACGGCATTCACCTCGGCCACCGGGACCTTTTCCGAAAGGTCATCGGGGAGGCCCGGGAAAAAGACGGAAAATCCGTCGTCATCACCTTCGATCCCCACCCCCAGAAGGTCCTCCGCCCGGAAAACCGGCCTTTTTTCCTCCTGACGCCCCTGGATGAGAAGGTGCGCCTCCTGGAGGACGAGGGCATCGACGGGATGCTTCTCATCCCCTTCTCCCTCGAGTTCGCCCGGACCCGGGCCGGGGAATTCGTCGAGCGGATTCTCTGGGACAAGCTCCGGCTCCGGAAGCTTTTCGTGGGATACGACTATGCCTTCGGGAAGAACAAGGAAGGCAATGCCCGGTATCTGAAGGAATGCGGGAAACGGTTCGGGTTCGAAGTGGAGGAGATCGGGGCCGTGGAGATCGACGGGATCATCGTGAGCAGCACGAAGATCCGGCTGGCCATCCTCGACGGCGAGGTGAAGCTTGCGGGGAAGCTTTTAGGGCGGCCCTATAACATCTATGGAAACGTGGTGAAGGGGTACCGGCGGGGAACGGACATCGGCGTTCCCACGGCCAACATCCAGTCGGAAAAAGTCATTCCCGCCCCCGGGGTGTATGTCATCATGGCCCGGGTGGAGGGGCGGGACCACCAGGGGGTTCTCAACATCGGCTACAATCCCACATTCGGCATCAACGAACTTTCAATTGAGGTTCATCTCCTGGATTTCAAGGGGGATATTTACGACAGGACGGTGGAGCTTTTCTTCATCGACCGGCTCCGGGACGAGAGGAAATTCGAATCGCCGGCGAAGTTGAAGGAACAGATCGGCCGGGATATCGAGAAGGCCCGGTCGATCCTGAAAGACTATCTTGCTTCCCTTGCCGTTCGGGCGGTTTCCTGACGTTCCCGCCATGAAGATCCGGCAGATTCATCCCTGGAACGTCGATTTCCGGGAGGCGGTCCGTATCCAGGAGGGCCTTCGCCGGGATCTCATTGTCCGGGACGATGGATGCCCGGAAAACATCGAGACCATCGCCGGCGCCGATATTTCCTATGCGAGGGGAAACCCTCTTTTTTACGCCGCCGTGGTCGTTTTCAAATATCCCTCCCTGGAGGTGCTGGAAGTGGCCGCCCATTCCGAGACGGTGACCTTTCCTTATATCCCGGGCCTTCTCAGCTTCCGGGAGGGGCCGGCCCTCCTCGGGGCCTTCGGGAAGATTTCAGCCGTTCCCGACGTCGTTCTGTTCGACGGCCAGGGCATCGCCCACCCGAGGGGACTGGGTCTGGCGTCCCACATGGGTCTTCTCCTGGGGCTTCCTTCCATCGGTTGCGGCAAGACCCGGCTCGTCGGTGAATACGGGGAACCGGGAGAGGAGAAGGGGGCGGCATCCCCCCTGTTTTATGAGGGGAGGACCGTCGGGGCGGCGGTCCGGACGAGGCGGGGGGTGAAGCCCGTCTTCGTGTCTCCCGGGCATGACATGGGGCTGGATCGGGCCGTGGAGATTGTTCTTGGCTGTTGCCGGTCCGTTCGGATTCCCGAACCGGTCCGCCGGGCCCACGGACTGGTCAATCGCTTCCGGCAGGGCCTCAGTTTCTGCTGAAATAAGCGTCGGCGAGAGAGCTTTCCGCCCGGCTTTTCGTGTGGTGGGAATTGATGAAGAAGGCCACGGCGATGATTTCCCGGGGGGCGCCGCCTTCGATGTCCGGGAAGACCCTCTTGAAATCCTCGACGATGTTTCTTTTTTCGGTGTGCCACTCCTTCAGGTGATCTTCCTTGTTCCGGAGAACGAGATAGCGGATATTGTGGGCCAGAAGCCTGGGGTTCTGGGCCACGGTGTCCCGGGGGGGTTCGTTGTCCCAGATATATCCGAGGACGGGGGTGTTGATTTTGGCGGGCCATCCCGTTTCCTTGAAGATAAGGTATACCTGGATGGCCTGATCATTGGTGCCGCGGCTCCGCACATCCCCGCCGTTGGGGAGCTGGTGGACCATCCATTTCCAATTGAGATAGGAATATTCTTCCGGATTTATCAGGAATTTCTTATGGATGCCGAATGACGACTCGGGATCGCTCTTCATGTGGAGGGTGTATCCCGGGTTTCCCTCCGTGAGCCGGAGATCCGCCTTTCCCTTGAAAGTTTCGAGCTGCCAGCCCAGGGGCGCCCCGTCCCGGAGTTCCTCCGACGGGAAGTCCGTAATGGGGAGAATGTCGTTTCCTGCGGAGAGGCTGCCCGCATGAAAGAGGATAAGAATGACGACAAAAAGGGAAACGGTTTCGGGAAGCCGGCATATTTTACGGTTCAACGCCCGGCTCCTCACCTCTGTGGCCGTAAGCCTTCATGATTTCCGAACGGGTGAGGATGGCGTCCACGCGGGGAACGAAGATCTCGATATTCGCTTTTCCCCCTTCCTCGCGATCGATGAGGGCGATGACCCGCTCGACCGTCAGGCCCGCCGCCCGGGCGCTCTCGATGGCGGCGATGGTGGAACCGCCCGTGGTGATCACGTCGTCCAGGACGGCCACCTTTTCACCGGGGTTCACGTTTCCCTCGATCTTTCCGCGGGTTCCGTGGTCTTTCGATTCTTTCCGGACGATGAAGGACTTGATGGGTTTCCCCGCCTGGAAGGAGATGACGGAAAGGGCGTTCGCCAGGGGATCGGCGCCGAGGGTCAGGCCCCCGGCGGCGGTAATATCCGAATCCTCCAGCATATGGAAGAGAATATGCCCGATGAGATTCATCCCTTCGGGGTCGAGGGTGGTGGGCTTGCAGTTGAAATAATAATGACTGGTCTTTCCCGAGGCGAGAATGAAGGGCGGGTCCTTCCGGTACTGGAAGCTCCGGTCGAGGATGATTTCCGCGAGCCTTTTTTTCAGATCATCTGTTTTCATGTATTCTCTACCCCCGGTGTCAATGTTTCGGCTCCGCCTCGTCCTTCTGATCGGGTTCCGCTTCGCGGAGGCGATTATACAGGTATTGAGGATCCAGGTAAAGGGCTTCTTCGTATTCCGCCACGGCCATGTCGTGCCATCCCTTCTTGTCGTAGTAAAGACCGAGGGTGAAATGCTTCTCCGGGTCGGCGGGATCGATTTCCACCGCCCTTTCCGTGTGATCGATGGCCCGGTTCAGATCGCCCCGGCTGTAATAGACCTTTCCCAGGTAAAAACGGGTTTCCGGGTTGAACGAATCGATCTTGATGGCCGTCGACAGAACCTCCAGGGCCCTGTCGTACGACTTTTGCGTTGTATATAGCTTCCCCAGGTTCACCAGGACGTTTTCGTCGTAAGGTCTGATTTTTTTGGCCCGGAGGAAAAGATCCGTCGCTTCCCGAACGTTCCCCTCCTTGACCAGATCCGAGGCCAGGGAGACGAGGGTATCGAAATCACCGGAGCGGAGAGAAAGAGACTTCCTGTAGGAAGCGACGGCTTCCTTCATGTCGCCCTTGAGATCGTGGATTCTCCCCTGGATGAAAAGCGATTCCGCCTGGTTTTTCGAAGACCGGATAAACTTTTCGTAATACGGGATGGCCTTTTCGGTTTTACCCATGGCCACGTGGACGTCGCCTAAACGGCAGAGGGCCTCCCCGTGGTCGGGATCGAGCATCAGGATCCTCTCGAAAGACGAAGCGGCCTCTTCATAAGCGCCCTTGATCCGGTAGGCCTCCCCGAGGCCGTAATGGTACTTGGTCACCTCGGGCTTCATGGCGACGGCCTTCTTGAAATAATCGACGGCCCGATCGAGTTTCTTTTTGGTGATGAAGCGCTTTCCCGTAAGATAACAGGTTTCCGCTGAAGGGTCCTGTCCGGAGCGGGCCGGTGAAGGCGCAAGGGACGGAAAGAGGCATGTTAAGAGCAGGAATACGATCAATTTTTTCATATCGCTACGGACTTCCGATCATGAACCGGACGGGGATTTCAACCCATGAGGTCCGGGGGGTTCCGTTTTCCCGGGCCGGTTCGAATTGCCACTCGCCCACGGCATCGATGGCCGCCTGGTCGAGAATGGGGAATCCGGAGGATTTCCGTATGCGGATCCGGTCCGCCGATCCTTCCGGGAGGACTTCCACCATGAGGAGAACCGTGCCTTCATAGCCCCGCCGCCGGGCCAGGGAAGGGTAGGACGGCGGCGGGTTGTGCCGGTATCGGGCCTCCTGCCGGCTCAGGCCGGATAATTCCGATGCTTCTGACGACGGAATTTCCTCCGGGGGGACCGCTTCCCGGGAAACCGCGGCGACGGCCTCCCGGAGGGGCGGCATTTCCCGCTCTTCATGCGGCACCGCCTCCGGGAGGTGCCGCGGCTCCATTGTCCCGACCTCCTTTCTTACAGGGTCCGTCTTCTTTTTGGCAACCTTTTTCGTCTCCTTCCGGGGAACGGGGGAAGCCTCGGGGACCGGGTCGACCGGCCGGGAAGTGGAGGGAGCTGCAAGGGGGGCCGCAAGCCGTTGCGGGGAGGGAGAAACGGGTGTCTGGAAAGATATCCGGAGGGGACGGCACTCCTTCAACGCGAGCCGGGACGGGGTAAACACCCCGGGAAAGAAGATGAACAGAGTCCCGTGCAGAAGGGCGGCGATCGCCGCCGCCAGGATCAGGTCGCTTCTCCCCTTTATTCCGTCCATTTTGTTTCCAGGGATACCCCGGTGACGCCGGCCTTCCGGATCTCGTCGATGACGGCGAGGACGCGCTCATAGGATACGGTTCTGTCTCCGGCCAGGAAGATCCTGGGCGGATTGTCCTGTTCCGACAGGCGGGACAGCCGGTCTCTCAGAACGGGAAGGGTGACCGCCTCACGGTCCAGGTAGAGGGCGCCGTCTTTCAGAATCGTCACCGTGACGAGGGTCTTTTTCTCCACGTCGGCCGCCTCCGAGGCGGGAAGCTCCACCGGAATGCCCCGGTAGACCGTCATGGACATGGTCATCATGATAAAGGCCACGAGGAGCAGGAAGATGACGTCCATGAGGGGGATCATCTCGATCCGGGCCTTTTTCGGGTATTTCGGGATTATCTTCACGGTTTTTTCCCGTTTCTGAGTTTTTCGAAGAGGATTTCCAGGGTGGTGCCGTATTTCTCTATCTCCAGGGACGCCTTTTCGACCCGGGACAGAAAATAGTTGTAGGGCAGAAGACTCAAGATGGCGATGAGAAGCCCGAAGGCGGTGGTGAGGAGGGCCTGGGCGATCCCGGCGGTGATCATCCGGGGCTGCTCGATGCCCACCGTGCCGAGCATGTTGAAGGAATAGATGATGCCCGTCACCGTTCCCAGGATACCGAGAAGAGGGGAGAGGGTGATCATGGTGTCCAGGATGGGGAGATACCGGCGCATCCGGGCGAGTTCCTCGTCGGCGCCCATCTGGAGGGCGTCCCGGAGGGAAAAGGCCTGGTGGACGATGCCGCAGACCATGACCCGGATGACGAAGTCCTTCGTGTCCCCGGTCAGGCTCCGGGCCTTTTCCAGCTCGCATTGTTCCACCAGGGTCATGAGTTCGTCCCGGAGTCCCCGGTCCCTCCGCCGCTCCTCCCGGATCCAGAAGAGGGTCCTCTCGATGATGACGGTCAGGGAGACGAGAGAGCACAGGAGAAGGGGGTACATGATCGGTCCGCCCTGAAGGAAATATTCGGTCATACCGGGTTCCTTTCTTATGAGAAATCTTGAGCCGCTTTTTTCGATAGACCCGCCGGAAGCCGGGCGGACCGCCACCCCGGCAAAAACCGGGATCGGCAATACCCTGGCGAAATTGTCACTCCTCGACTTCTTTCGGCGGCTTCTCGTTTTCCTGCCGGTGGATCAGGGAAAACATCTCCTCCAGACCGTCGACGATGCGATGGGAGGGCCTTGTGACGAGATCGGCGTTGAGGAGATGAATCCGGTTTGACCGTACGGCGGGGATCCCGGGCCATCGTTTCCAGAAATGCCAGGGCAGGGGTTCCTCATCCATGGCGATGACAAGGATCACCTCCGGCCTCAGGGAGACCACCTTTTCCATGCCGTACCGGGGATAACGGACCCCTTCCGTTCCGGCCACGTTGATGCCGCCGGACAGGCGGATCAGTTCATCCAGGAACGTCCCTCGCCCGGCGGTGATGAGACCCTCCGTCCCCACCTGGAGAAAAACCCGGGGAGGTTTCCGTTCCGAAGCCGCCGCAGCCACTTTGTCGATCCGTTTCCTGAGGGAGTCGGCGAGGGCCCCGGCCTTTTCTCCCGTTCCCGTGATGGTGCCCAGAAGGTTGATCATCTCCAGGATTTCATCGAGGGATTTCGGATTGACGACGTAAAGGGGACACCCCAGCCGCTCGATTTGGAGAACCGTCTCCTTCCGGTTTCCGTCGGCCGTGGCCAGGACGAGGTCGGGCTTCAGAGAGACCAGTTTTTCCAGCGAAAAGTGAATAAATCCGCCTATTTTAGTTTTATGGCGCGCTTCCTCGGGGTAATCGCAGAAGGAGGTCACGCCGGCGATCCGGTCGTCGAGCCCCAGGGCGAAGAGCACCTCCGTGAGATTCGGCGCCAGGGAGACGATCCGCCGGGGGGTGTCGGGGATGTCCACGGCCCTCCCCAGGCCGTCGGTGAAGAGCGCGCCCCCGCCCGGGGTGACGAAGACGTAAAAAAGAAAAAGGAATGTCAGGGGGGAAATTTTGTCTCCCCCCCGTTTCCAAAGGGATTTCATGACTGATAAAACCGTAAAAAGTCTGAAAATACGATTTTTCCGACGGCTTGCAGAAAGAGTCAGAGGCAAGGCAGCCCAGGGACTTTCTGCAAAGACGTCATGACTAAAATTCGATCGTCAGACCCCCTTTGACGGTGATCCCGGGAGCCGGGTAGTAGGTATTTTCCATGCCCCATTGAGCCATGTCGTACCCGTAAGTGGCATACTCGACATCCGTCAGGTTTTCCACGCCGAAAAAGGCGGAAAGACGGATACCGTCGATCCGGGGCCGGTAGAAGAGAAAGAGGTTGTATGTCGTGTACCCCTCCAGCTTTTCCGCCGAGTTGTCCAGATCGTCGCCCAGCCAGGCATTGCTTCGATAGTGGACTTCCGGCCGGAGGACGAAATCGAAGGGAAGGAAAATCTCCAGCTCCCCATTGGCCATCCACTGGGGGACCAGGGGAATCTCCTTGTCCCTGTAAGCCCCCTCGGTGAAGAAGGCCTCTTCATACGTGGCGTTCCCGGTGACGTCGAACCAGCCCGGCAGGGTGTACCGGGCCTTCAGCTCCACGCCTTCGTGTCTCGTCTCGTCGAGATTCACGTTTTTCCCCGTGGGCCAGATCCCCACGTACTTGATTTCGTCCTCCATGTCAATGCGGTACAGGGTGATGCCGAGCATCAGGTTTTCCAGGGGGAAGAACCGGGTCCCGATGTCATAACTTTTCCCCTTTTCCTTGTCCAGGTCCGTGAGGAACTGGATGGGCGTCCCCAGGTAGGAAGCCTGCTCGTCCAGGAAGGGGTAACGATAGACCGTGGCAAATCTGGCAAAGACATTGGAGCGCTCGCCCAGGAGGTAGGTAAGTCCCAGTTCCCAGGCATCGGCATGGTGGACCTTTTCGGCGTTCTTGAAACCCTCGGAGGGGTCGGAAAGATTGGTGTACGTTCCTTCCAGTTTGGTCCGCTCCGTCCGGTAGCCGGCAGCGAGAATGAGATCGTCCAGGAGGCTGAACTCCTCCCGGGCATAGACGCCGAGGCTGGTCCGCGTGAAATCCGCCTCGTGGGTCTTCAGTGTCCGTTCGAGGTTCCCGAATTTGTCCACGTCCATGGTTTCCCGGTAAAGGTCGAGGCCGAGAAGGAATTTGTTCCGGTGTCCGAAAAGGGCCTTTTCCAGGACGTATTTCGGGGTGAACCCCCAGGTTTGGATATCGTAATCGTTGTACTGGTTCGAAAATTGGGAGGGCATGTTCGCCTCGATGTCCTTGCTTCCGAAAAGGAAATCGGCGTAAAGCGCCCCGTAGTCGCCCAGGAAGGACTCGATCCGGAAACTTCCGTTCTGGTAATCTTCCGTCATTTCATCGTCCGAATGGGCGGGGGTCCAGGGGCCGCCGGGCTGGTACTGCCGCCGGTCCTGTTCCATCTGGCTTTTCGTCAGGGTTCCCGGGAGGGCGAAAGACGTCCGGTTGGCGGAAAGGGAGAGGGAGGCCCCTAAATATTCGGAAAAGTCGTACCCCAGGTCGAGGCCGGCGCTTTTAGCGGTGAACTTGGACCGCTCCCGGTATCCGAAGGTCCGCTGGTTTTCCCCGTTCACGGCGTAGCTGAACTTGTCCAGGGATCCGGAAACGCCGGCCCGCTCATCATGGAGACCGTAGCTTCCGAGGATGACCGAGGCCTGGCCGGTCGGTTTTCCCGCCCCCTTTTTCGTGATGATGTTGATCACGCCGCCCACGGCATTGTCCCCGTAGAGAGCGCTCGAGCCGCCCCGGACCACTTCGATCCTTTCCACGTTGGACAGGGGGATCTGGAGCCAGTTGATGGAGGCCATGTCGGGGCGGTTGAGCCGCCGTCCGTCGAGGAGGATGAGGGTTTTCCCATAGGGGTTGTCCCCCCCGAACCCCCGGAGGTCCACCACGGCCTGGGAGGGGTTCCCGCTGTAGCTCCGGATGTGGATGCTTTCCAGTTTCTCCAGGGCTTCCACCACCGTCGTGGCACCCGATTCCGCGAGCTGCGATTCGGTGATGACGGAAACGTTGGCCGGGATTTTCCGGATCTCCTCACTTTCCCGGGTGGCCGTGACGACCACCTCGTCCATCCGGGCAGGCGCCTCCTCTGCTGCCCGAACCGGCGGCGCCGTTGCTGAAAATTGAAGGACCATACATGCCAATACCACGGAAATAAGGACTCTCATGCAGTTCTATCCCTCCTTTTGAATATTCGAATGTTCCTGCAGAACATGTCCGATCCTGTCGGGCAGCACCGTGACCCGGGGGGTCCCCGCGGACGGGTGCCTGTCGATCCGGGCCTCGACCCCGTATACGTCCCGGACGGCCTTTTCCGTCAGGACATCGCCGGGCGACCCGAGAGAATGGATGCCTCCTTCCTTGAGGAGGAGAATTTTTCCGCAGAAGAGGGCGGCCAGGTTGATGTCGTGGGTCACGGCGAGTATGGTGAGGCCCTTTTCCCGGTTCAGAGAGGCCAGGAGATTCATGAAGGCGATCTGGTGTCTCAGGTCGAGAAAGGCGGTGGATTCGTCGAGAAGGAGAAGGTCCGGTTCCTGGGCCAGGGCCCGGGCGATGAGGACCCGCTGTCTTTCCCCGCCGCTCAGTTCGTTGAAGCTCCGCTCCGCCAGGGCCGCCGTGTCCGTCTCTTTCAGGGCCCGCCGGGCGATGGCCCGGTCCTCTTCCGATTCGAAAGCGAGGTTTCCCAGGTGGGGGGAGCGGCCCATGAGCACGATTTCCCCGACGGAGTAGGAAAAGACGAAGGGGCTTTCCTGGGGAACGACGGCCATGGCCCGGGCGATGTCCCGTCGTTTCATCGTCCCGAGGTCTTTTCCCCGGAGGAAGACCTTCCCCTGTTCCGGAGTGAGGATGCCGTCGATGATCTTGATGAGCGTGGTCTTTCCCGAACCGTTGGGACCGAGGATGCCCAGGAAGTCCCCCGGTTCGACGGTGAAGGAGACATTCCGGAGGACCCGTTCCTCCCGGTACCGGAATCCGATGTTTTCGAGACGGAGCATGGTTTCAGACCCCTCCTTTCCGCCTGAGAAGCCAGATGAAGTAAGGGGCTCCGCAGAGGGCCGTGATCACCCCGACGGGGAGTTCCGTCGAGGGGACGAGAACCCGGGCGGCCGTGTCCGCCGCCATGAGGTAGGCGGCTCCGAAAAGGGCCGTGGCGGGAAAGAGGAGCCGGTGGTCGGCCCCGAAAACGAGGCGCATCATGTGGGGAATGACGAGCCCCACGAAACCGATGATGCCGCTGAAGGAAACGGCCACGGCGGTGATGAGGGAACCGGCCAGGAAGAGAAGGACCTTGGTCTTTTCCACGGAGATGCCCAGGTGAAGCGCCGTGTGTTCTCCCGTCGCCAGGAGATTGAGGGGGCGGGCGTGGTAGTACAGGATAAAGAAGCCGGCGGCGAGAGAGCATGAAACAAGAAAGATTTCCCGCGCCGTCGCGAGGCCCAGATCCCCCATGAGCCAGAAGGCCATGCTGTGAAGGTCCGCGCTCCGGCTGGTGGAGAGGAAAAAGAGGATGACGGCGGAGAAGAAGGCGTTTACGATTACTCCTGCCAGGAGAAGGATGTTCGAGTCCGTCCTCCCGATGGCGAAAACGAGAAAAATCGTGAGAACGGCGCCCAGGAAGGCGAGAACGGGAACCCCGAAGGGCAGGGCGGACAATCCCGTCGCGATGGCGATGATGGCCCCCGTGGCGGATCCCCCGGAAATTCCCAGGATGTAGGGGTCCGCCAGCGGGTTCCGGAGAAGGGTCTGAAACGCCGCCCCGGCGAGGGAGAGAGAGGCCCCGACGAGGCTGGCAAACAGAACCCTGGGAAAGCGGATGGAAAAAAGAATGGCCGTTTCGGGACTGTCGGAAACGGCCGGTCCCGACGGCCCCGAGAGGAAAAGGTTCTCCATGGCTTTGAGAAGGGAGATCCTGGTCGGGCCGAGGCACAGGGAAAGAATGAAAACAATTCCGTAGATCACGGCGAGAAGTGCCGTGACCTGAAGGATCCTTTTCCTGGTGACGGGAGCCCTTTCTCTCATGGCGGCGTTTTGCCGGCGGCCGGCCCCGGAGAGGAGGCCGCCCGGTTCTTTACATCCAGCCGGCGGAGAACAGACGAAGGCTCTTGTATGACGAATTAAAGGGGAATGCTCTCATGGGGTCCCTCCCTCGAGGATTTTCCGGTGGAAGGGTCTTCCGGCTTCGGGCCACCTACTCACCCGCCTTCCCATCCCGACAATTTCGGAACAGTGGCATGTCTGGGCTTTCGTTCCCTTCACGGCTGCGGGGCAGCGGGGGATTTTCACCCCTCTTCCTCACGTCCACCGAATTGAATTGTATATTCTTCGAATCATAGAAGAAGAAAGATCCGGTGTCAATAAAAAAATGACGGCTTCGTAAAAAGTCCATAGGCTGCGTTGCCCTTCATTCCTCGTCCCTGCGACGTACCGCTCAGTACGTCTCGTTCCTCGGGATTCGGACGCCTTGCCTCCGGATCTTTTTACGAAGCCGTCGGAAAATAGGCATTTTTCGACTTTTTACGGGATCAAAAAATGACATCATGAAAAATGGCGGCTTTTATGTCCCGGGGCTCAGCTGCCGCCGCTAACCGTTCCACTCCCGAAGGTCCAGGAGGAGCTTTCCCGGGTTCCGGATGGACCCCGGTCCGGCAATCCTGATTTCGTCGGCCCGGACGGTGCAGATCCCCGTGAAAAGGGCCTGGAAACGCCCCATGATATCCGCCGGGGGGGATTCCGCTTCCAGGGTGACCCGGACATGGTCCCGGTTGTTCCGGAGGGTGATTTCAACCTGCACGCCGACGCCCGGAAACCGTTCCTTCAGGAGGGCGATCTGGCTCGGGGCGATGAAAAGCCCCCGGACCTTGACGGCCTCGCCCACGCGGCCGGCGATCCCGGCGAGGCGCGGGGAGGTTCTGCCGCACGAACAGGGGGTGTCGATCAGGGAGGAGAGGTCCCCCGTCCCGAAGCGGAAGAGGAAAAAGAGATCGTTCAGCCTTGTGACGACCACCTCGCCGAGCCGGCCCGTTTCCACGGCCGTTCCCGAATAGGGGTCGACGATCTCCACGATGACGTCCTCGCCCAGGTGCCACCCTTTTTTCGCAGGGCATTCGTAGGCGATGTCCCCCACCTCCGTGGCGCCGTACATCTGGCAGGTGTCGATGCCGTATTTTTTTTCCAGGGTTTCCCGGACGGCGGGGCGGAGGGGTTCGGCCACGAAGACGGCCTTGCGGAGTCGAAAATCTTTTTTGAAATCGCGGCCGTTTTCTTCCGCTTTTGAAATGATGGCCATGAGAAAGCTCGGCGTTCCCGTGTAGGCGGTGACACCGAGATCCCGGATGAGCTGGACCTGCAGTTCGGTGCTCGAGGCTCCCGAGGGGACCACCGTGGCCCCGCAGGCCCGGAGCCCTTCGTGAAAGGTAAGCCCCGCCGCCACCATGTGGTAGGAGAAGGCGTTGAGGACCACGTCCCCTTTTCCGATTCCCGCCGCCCGGTACCCCGCCGCCCAGAGGCCTCCCTCATCGAGGTGGGGTTCATAGACCGGGCCGGGGGAGGTGAAGATCCTCTGGAAGGAACGGTCCTCCCGGGCGAAGCCGCCGAAGGGGGGGCGTTCCTTTTCCATGGCGACGACCTGTTCCCGGGAGAGGACGGGGAGCCTGGAAAGGTCTTCCCGCCTTTCGATGTCCCCGGGTTTCAGTTTACGGTCCCTGAATATCTCCCGCACCCGGGGGGCCTTGCGGTACCCCAGGCGGACCATCCGGGAAAGCCTTTTGTCAAGATCGTCTTTCCGGTCTTTTTCCGCTCTGAATTCACGGCCGGCCGCCGTTTCTTTCCTCATGATGATCTCCCTGGCTTCCCTGTCCCCGGCAATCGGGCTGTTCACAGGAGGCTCAATCCCCGTCCTGAATCATCAATCATCAATTCCAATGGCTTCGGCCTATGCGGGGGTAAAGACCTGCACCTTGACGGAAACGATGAATTTTTTTGCGTTTTCCCTGTATTCCTTCATGTGGGGCGCCTCCATGTGGGTTTTCAGGGCCTCGAGGGTTTCCCATTTTTCGATGATGGTCACCCGGTTGCTTTGAACGGGGTCCTGAGCGGAGAATTGGGCGGGCAGGTCAACGACGGGAACATATTCGATGCACCCCTTTTCCGCCCGTACCCTGGGAACGACCTTCCTGATTTCCCAGAGGTATTCATCTCTTTTCCCGTTCACCACTTCGATGGTGGCGATGACGTAGAGCATGGGTTCCTCCTGTTTACTCGAGGATCGCCAATATTGTTGAAACCGTAAAAAATCTGAAAATACGACTTTTCCGAAGTCGCCGATCCTGCAGCACAATATGACGGAGGACCTCCGCCCTGTCAAGAAGGAAACCCTTCACCGTGAAAAATCCCCGGTGCGATCAGGCGGTCTCGAAAGCAGGACCGACTTGTAATATCCGCATCTATGTATCGAGCATGTCCTTTATTTTCCGGGACAACTCGCTCAGGCTGACAGGTTTCTGAAGGAATCCGTTGCAGCCCCTCTCCATGATCGTATGAGCCTCGCCATCGATGCTGTAGCCGCTTAATAATATCACCTTGATATCCGGATCCATTTCCCGGAGGGAATCAAATACCTGCCCCCCGGACATCCCCGGCATGACCAGGTCCAGAAGAACGAGGTCAATCCCCGCTCTCTTCTCCCGATACAGGGCCAGGGCCTCCTCTCCATTGGATGCTGGAAGGACGGTATATCCCAGACGTTCCAGCATCCTCGTGTTGACTCTCAGGACAGAGGCTTCGTCATCCACCAGGAGAACCGTTCCTTGGCCCAGGACAATCTCTGAAGAAACCGGTTTTTCCGAAAGAATCTCCTTTCCCGAGGCCGGCAGGTAAATATTGAATGTCGTCCCCTGGCCGGGTTCGCTGTATACATGGATAAACCCCTTGTGTCCTTTGATGATTCCATAAACAATGGAAAGACCAAGACCCGTTCCCCGCCCCATCTCCTTCGTGGTAAAAAAGGGCTCGAAAATCCGCTGCTTCGTCTTTTCATCTATTCCCACGCCCGTGTCGGTCACGGACAGCTTCACGTATTTTCCCGGAACCGCCGTGTACGGCGTGACGTCCTCTTCATCGAGAATCCTGTTTTTCGTTTCGATAAAAAGAGTTCCCCCTCCCGGCATGGCCTGCCAGGCATTGACGAAGAGGTTCATGAACACCTGCTCCATCTGGCCTCCGTCGGCCTCCACCGGCCATAAATCCTCGCCATATTTCCAGTGGATGATGATCTCCTTCTTCATCCGGCCGAACATGGACACGGTTTTTTTTATCACCCGATTCATATCCGTCGGCTTGACCTCGTACCGCCCGATCGAGGCCAGACCCAGAAGCTGTTTCGTCAGATTGGCGGCACTGCGCACTTCGCTCTCGATACTCTTCAAATATTCGAACTGGGGATAGGAAGAATCGAGATCCATCAACGCCAGCGAGGCATTTCCCTGGATCCCCATGAGAAGATTGTTGAAATCGTGGGCCATGCCCCCGGCCAGTGTCCCGAGAGCTTCCATCTTCATGGCCTGGAGAAGCTGGGCTTCCACCTTCCTCATCTCCGTGATGTCTTTTATGGAGCCCACGACGTTTATCAGTTGACCTCCCATGTTTCGATTGGGCGCAGTGTTAAAGATGAACAGCCGTGCCTCCCCGGATTTGGTCAGCATACTCCCGGTTTGATTGATGACCGTTTTCCCTTCGTCCCGAACGTTCTTGAAAAGCTTCCTGTAGGTTCTCCTGTCCTCTTCCTTGGCAAAATCAGTGAAGTATGTTCCGATCACTTCTTCTTTCTCATGACCCAGGATCTTCTTCCAGGCCGGGTTCACATAGGTAAAAGCCCCCTCGAGATCGAGGGTGAAGATGATGTCCGGGGCGTTTTCACTCAAGGCCCTGAATCGCTCCTCGCTCTCCCGCAACGACGCCTCCAGCCGCTTCCGGGAGAGGGCGATGCCGATACTGGTGCCGAGTCCCTCAAGGAAACAGATCATCTCCAACGTGAACCGGTCGGGGCGGCGGTCGTTGAACTGCAGAAGACCGATGATCTCGCGGCCTGATTTCAGCGGGATGAGCGCCACCGATTCGTAGCCCTCCCCATTGCAGCGATTGCGGGCCCTGGCCTGGCGATTCTCTTCCATCGTCGAGGCCAGCAAGTCCGTGGTGCGATTAGACCAGAAACTGCCCCCTTCGGTGAAAAAGGGCAGCGAGGGGTCGGTCCGGCCGCAGAGGATGTTTCCGCACATGCACTCCAATACCGGGTTTCCTTTTCCATCGTGAAGAATGTTTCCCTCTTCGTCCCGAGCGCACAGGGACCTCTCGGTCTCCACGAAATCCTCGGAAAAACCATGGGTGATGTAGTACGGAAAATCACCATCCTTCTGCAGACGGATGGCCACGGCTTCGAAGCCCGTATACTTATGGACCAGGAACAGGATGTCGCGGACCGTGTCCGTGGGGCTTTTTGAACGGTTCAGAATCTCCAGCACCTCACGGGCAAGGCGCTCCCGGGCTTCCGCCTCCTTTTTGGCGGTGATGTCACTGCCACTGAAGCGAGTGCCCAGGAATTTGCCTTCCCCGTTAAAAATCGGCTGCCAGGAGATGCGCAACCAGACTTTCGAACCGTCCTTGCAAAGATAAGGGAATTCGAAATTTTCACCCCGGCCGCCCCGCAGGGCTTCCTGGAAGTGCTTTGCGAACAGAGGCCGTTCTTCCTCGGCAATCAGGACGGAGCCGAAGTCCGGCATCGCCAGGAGTTCGTCCGCCGAATACCCGATGATCTTCTCCACCGCCGGATTCACCCAGAGATATTTCCCGTCCGGTCCAATCCACGACTCCCAGTTCACCGTGCAATTGGCAAGGGCCCTGAATTTTTCCTCGCTCTCCCGGAGCGCCGTCTCCGCTGCCTTCAGCGTGGTGTTGTCGCTCATCGTCGCCCGGCAGACGGGAGCCCCGTCGAAGTCCTGTGCCAGGACGGCATCGATGCGCGCCCAGAAGGGATTGCTGTCCTTCCTCGCCATCCTCAGTTCGCAGACCTGCGGTTCCTTCGTTTCGAAAAGCCGCTTGCGGTGCCCGTAATAAATGTCCTGGTCTTCCCGCAGGATGAAGCGGGTCAGGGGCTGCCGGAGCAGATTTCTTCTTTCCACGCCCAGCAGGGAGGCTGCGGTGACGTTGGCCTCTCTGACGATGCCCTTTTCATCAAGGGTGAAATAGCCCACCGGGGCCAGGTCGTACAGGTCGAAATACCGCGCCCTGGACGCTTCGAGGTCTCCTTGCGCGCGGCGCAGTTCATCATTCTGCATCTCCAGCTCGATCTGCTGCACTCGCAGTTCGTGGAGCAGCCGCGTTACGTCACCGGGGGACAGGGAGTCCACGTTTTTCGCCAGCCGGACAGCTTTACCCCGGACCTTTTCCTCTGCCCGTCTGCGCAGGTCCTGTTCCGGGCCTGTCTGCGATTCGCCTGTCGGTTCCATTGCGGCTATCCACCCCGGATGGATATCTTCCTCAGTCATGTCCTTGTCCCCTCCTTATGACAAGAGTAGTCCGTCCTGAAAAACGCTCTTTTCGATAGTTTTGCGTCGTTCCGCTCTTTGAAAACCGAAGATTTTCCGTTTCCTTTTGAGCTTCTTCTGCGACTTCAACGGCTGATCGAATCCCCGGTCGGTGACAGCCTCTCTTGGCGGGGTGCCCGCCGTTTCCCCGACCGCCTTCAGCATCACCGGCAGCGTCTTCACGAGACCCATCTTCCCCCAGGCGGCAAAAAGGACTTCCTCGATCTTCTTCATCTCCTCCGTCCCGATCCGGTTCCGGAATTTCACCAGGGTGGTCGAATCGAGGATCTTCCCCCTCTGGAAGGGCTCATATCCTCAGAAGGCCTGCCAGTAGGCGTTTTCGTGGAGCATGTCCACCGCCGTCTCATCGGATGCGTTGTGCCGGTGTTTCAGGATGTGGATCCCCACCATGAGGCGGAGGGGCTTTCCCGAACGGCCGGCGGGACTGTAATACGAGGACAGGGCCTCATGGAGCTTGTCCCAATCGATCGATTTCGCGGCACACAAAAATTCGTGGTCCGGGTTCAGGACCTCGGAGATCCGGGAAAATCCTCAACTTTCTTCGGTTATGGAAGAGCACATCATGCATTTTCAGGGCTCAGAGAGCGCATTTTTCAGGATGGACTAGAGTAGTTCCAGCATCATTTTCCAGAACCCGAGACCCTCTCCGTGGTCGCAATGGCATAGACCGCCCCGGCCTCGTTGACTTATTGCAGTTCCTTCTCAGAGGTCTCCAGTTACACATTTTACTCCGGTAGCCCCAGGGAGGTTTCGATCCGGGCGAGGCGTTCTTCGAGCCTGTCCATAGCCTCCGGTAGGGCCTGCTGGTTCTTGGCCCGGGAAGAAAAGGCGGGATTGTTCACCCACCAGTCCATGCCCATCTCCTTGGCCTTGTCGACAGAGCAGATGACCAGGCGGATCTGAATCGTCAAAAACTCGATGTCAACCAGATTGATTCGGATATCGCCGGCAATGACAATGCCTTTGTCCAAAATCCTTTCGAGAAGATCCGCCAGATTTGTACTTGCCACAGAATGTCGAGTGGTGCGCTGGATTGTCATTTTGCTGCCTCCTGCTACAACAATTTCCCCAACGGTCCCAAATCGAGATTCAAATCATCGTTTTCGAGACCGAATTCGCGGGAGATCCTCGTGATCTCCTCGGACTGGCGCATCAGGGTGAGGCCGAGACGCTCAATCTCTTCATCCGTAAGACCGCCCCTGTCAATCCTGCGGATCGCCTGTTTCTCCAGGAGTTCATGGAGGAGTTTAACCACGGTCAGAACAAGCTGGGCCAGGCCGTTTTTTTTCTTATCCTCATCGAGGTTCATACGGCGGGACGAGGTCCGATTATCCTGCGGCGTCATGGGTTTTGCAAAATCGCTAATGTCCAACGACGCCACCTGGGGACAGATCTCAACTCTGTCCCCATAGATTTCATCAGATATCCGGGAATCCGTATTCATGCTCATGGCATCAGGCCCTCCTCGCGCCGGGCCGTTTCCACGGAGGTCAGGATGACCTGCAGGCCCAGATAAACAAGATCAATATCGGCGACGGAGATCGTGACGTCGCCGAAAATCACGGCGCCTTTGTTGAGGATCCGGTCCAGGGCCTCGCAAAGGCTGACATGTTCCTTTTCGTCCAGTTCATAATTAGACATTCTGCACCGTCGCAACGTTTTTGTTCTTTTGCTTCCCCTTGTCGGTCGATTGATAAAGTATCTGTCCCAGGGCGTCGAGATTTTCGATTCCCCGGGGATCGCTCTGCCAATATACCACCGGCCGGATGATGCCGGGGAAAGTCAGGGCAAATTTTTCCCGGACAGCGGATTCCCTTTGGTACAGGGAATGGCAGAGGGGGTCAGGGCCGTCCGGCGTCGCCATATTCAAGAACAGACAGGGAATCGGTATTTCAAGACGCCCGCAGGCGGCGGCGAGATCTGTCGTTTCCGCAAAGGACATCTCCGTGAGGATGCTGACACCGTAGAGAGCCGCCCGGGACGGGTTAGTCAGGATCTTCCGTAAACGCTTAAGATTCTTGGACAGTCTAACCAGGCGCTGGGAGATCCCCGGCAATCTGAAGATTTTGTGGTACTTCAGGAAAAGGCTGAAGAACGCCTTCAACCATTCCTCGATGATCTCCGGCAATTCCAACAGCCTGATCAGGTGACCCGTCGGCGCCGCGTCGAGGACCATGAGGTCGCAGCCCTCCGGGGTCAGGAAATCCATCACCGCTGCCAGAGCCATCAGTTCATCGATCCCCGGGGGCGACAGGTCCATGATCCGTTCCATGACTTCACGATCAAACGTCAGATCGAGGTTCGGCATCAACTGGGAGAGAAATTGCGCGATCTCCTTCCGATACTGATTTTTGAGGTCAACAAAATCGGCGGTGGCGTCTATTTCCATGGCCCATAGCCCCGGCGCCGCCTCCTTCGGCCGGGGACCGAGGGACATGTTTAAACAATCGGCAAGGGAATGGGCGGGATCGGCGGAAAAAAGCAGAATCCGTTTCCCTGGATAGGCCTTTGCCAGACGCAGGGCCGTGGCGCAAGCGAGGGTGGTCTTGCCGACCCCCCCTTTGCCCGCAAAGACGAGCATCGCCGTTTCCGGGGGGGGCAGGGGGATGGGGCTGTCGACGCGGGGTATTCCCGGAGGCAGGGAAGACAGGGCTTCCCCGGGAGATGATGCCCATTCCGTCAGACCTTCCCAGAAGGATCGCAGGGATTCCATGCCCCTGATTTCCTCGGAATATAGGGGAACCCCCCAGAACCGGAGATGAGAAAAGACCGGTTCGTGAAAAATGCGGGCCAGTTCCTGTAGCTGGCGGGCGCGGATATGACGGCAGGTGAGACACGGACTTTCCGGATACAAGCGGTTGATGATCACCTCCACAACACCGATGCGGAGGCGCTGCAATTCCCGGATCAGATCCAGCGTCTCCTCGATACTCAAGGCCTCGGCCAGCATGACCGGGACGAACCGGCATTGCTGATGATTCTTCAGGAGTTTTTCCATCTGTTTGACGGAAGCGGCAAGTCCTTCGATGAAATGATCGAGGTCATCCCGCTCATAGGACCCCCGGAAGAGCTTTTTCATGTAACGGTGTTTGGCCAAAAGCGTGTCGAGGGCCTCCAGCCACTTCCGGATCAGGTCGGGCATTTCCATGAGGCGCAGGGTGTGCCCCGTCGGCGCCGTATCCATGATGATCCCGTCATAGGTCCCTTCCTTGATCCAGCGGCTGATCTCCAGGAAGGCCATGAGCTCATCCATCCCCGGCAGGGAAAGCTCCATAAAACGGTTGATGTCTTCCTCGTCCAGGAAAGTCCCCCGGGAGGCGATTTCCATGAGGCGCTGCCTGTTTTTCTCCTGGAAGTCGTTGAGATAGGCCTGGGCGTCCAATTCCAGGACCTTCAGATTAGGGGGCGGCTTGGCCCCGGCGAAACTGTCTTGAAGGGAATGGGCGGGATCGGTGGAAACCAGAAGCAGGAATCTCTCAGGATGACGGAGGGCGAGTTCCAGCGCTGTTGCCGCCGAGGCCGTCGTTTTCCCCACACCGCCCTTGCCGCCGAACAGCAAAAGCCGGATGCCCGCATCCGACAAAAAAAACGGAGACTTCCTGCTGTTTTTCATGGCTTTGCTCGTCGATTTGGAAGCCTTTTCCGGATAACGACCTCTTCATCATCCTCCTCTTCTCTGCCGCTGGAGGTCTTTTCCTTGATGGCATCGAGACGATCGAGAAGCATCTTTTCCGAGGTGTCGAATTCTGCTTCGGTCATCTGCCCCGTCTCCAGCATCATGTATAGCTCGCTGAGCCTGGCCGTGATGGCCTCCGCCTCGTTCGCCTGTTCTTCCTCGGCGGCGCGGTGGACCTCCTTGAAGATCCAGAAGAGGCCTCGCGCCGGCGCCAGAAGGATGTCATCAACCAGGAACATTTCCACCCTCCGCAGGGGCGATGGTGAATGTGAGCGCCCGTAAGGGAATATCTTCAGAAGCGGAGTTCCACGTCCACAAAATTGTGAGGCGCCCAGGGACCATTGAAATCGAAGGCAAAATTATTGTCAAACCCGCGTGCCGCTTCGAATATGGCCGCCTCGAATGCCTTATCCACCGCCTCCCGCCCAACCAGGCAGGCCAGATTCATAACGTCCCTCTCGGTCCGGTGAACGTTCCGCCTGATTTCGAAACAGGCGGAAGACAGAATCGCCTCCACCCTGTCCGTGTGTTCCTCCCGGTCCTCCTGAAGGACGCGGTCAAAGAGGCGCCCGACTTCGATCTTGTCTTCCTGGGTAGGGACACGACTTTTCCCTAAGAACTGGTCCCTCGCCGCCCGAATCTCCGCATGGGTGTTAACAAAATACTCAAAAATATTCGGCACATCCCATGCAACCCGCAATCCCATCTCCACCTTGCCATGGACTCGGCGCAGCTGTTCGGCAAAGGATTTTCGGTTGAGCGACAGGATTCGTTTAATCTCTTTCGTCCCTTCCGCGATGACGCCGAAAGTGATGGGCAAAGGCGTTTCTTCTTCCATGAGACGTTTCAAAACAGCCTGATGCGCCGCGATATGGCGGCGTTCCGGGCGTATCTTCCCATTGCTGAAATCACTGACCACCGCGGCGATCTTGTTATCCACAATGAGATAAACCGGCTTTCCGTCGATGCCGATGTTGCCGTACTCCCGGTCCCCTGCCACAGGGATGATGGCATAGAGATATTTCCCTTCTTTTTTCGTTTCCTTTCCGCCCATATTCCCGTCCCCTCTTGTACTTCCTGTTAGCTGTTATTGCTCCGAAAATGTCATTCCGGGATTAACCGGGTATTCGATTGTTTCCTCAGCGTCCTCAGGGGCATAACCCGGAATCATGGGATCAGTCTCCGGATTCCCCCCAGTGGCAATGATAATGTTGCGGGTGGGGAATGACGTTCCGTATTATATTTCACCCGCGGCGCTACGTGTCAGCTTAAGGAATTTGACAGACTTGACAAGGCCTTCCTCCAACTTTACCTCCAACAGGGCGCTGCATGTAGAGCACTTTACCTGTCCCTCATAGTCACGATAAGCCTCATCGAGTTCGATGCTGTGACCGCAGGATAGACAGTTGATCTTCATCTTTGCTCCTCCTTGTTCATCAGGACTTGCGCGAAATCTCGGGAGTTCATACAGGAGGTAATCCATGGAAGGCTGCTCATTGGCTTTTTGCATCACCTTCATGTCGGGCCTGCTGCCCGATCAGCCGGACAAAGCGGAATCGCCGGTTGACCAGGGCGATGATTTCATGTTGGACTCGCCGCGCTTTCCCGGCGTCCAGGAAAAAAACCGTATGGGTCCGGAAGACCCGGTGATCCGTCACGCAGCGGCTCGTCGGAATATGTTGTGAATCAAAGATAGTCAGCCTATCTTTTCAGTTCTTTCAGTATCGGATCTTGAACGGCCCTGTCGTTGTTCTATGCGCCGCCGCCGTCGGAGGCTCCTCAAGACTCGGCAAGCGCTGGAGCCGAATCCCCTTGGTTTCCAATGCAGCAATGATTTCGTGCCTTTCCGTTTCGATATCCTGAAAGCGCTGATCAATCCTTCGCACCCTCTCCATGGCACTCTCTTTCTCTTTTCCCCGGCGGAACTTTTCCATCTCGAGAATGCAGAGCTTCATATAGGCCTTGTAGGGAATCGTGCCGTCATCCGAACGGCCGGAGAGCGTCTTGATATTCTGCACACCTCTAATGGTTCTCTTCGTCATTGGCGATCCCCTTTACCTTTCTCCCTGAACGGTTTTGCGGACCAGCAGAACTTGCTGATCACTTCTTCCACCTTCTCCGTCATGACCGGCTGGCCACCCCGGGTAATCTTGGCGGTGTCCGTTGCCAGGACATCCCGGCAGATCATCTGAAAAAACATGTCCTCTCCACGGGCGCGCCGGTTCTGAGACGCAAGGATCCGGCCGATGGCGATCCCCGCCCGAATGGTCGGACGGTTATTATTCACCCCGAAACTTCTCAATTCCCTCACGATATCCACGATCCGCTCGGAATCTATCCGGGGAAGTCCCGATTTTTTCATGACAATCATGATTTCCGTATCCCGGTCATAGTGTTCCAGGTGGATGGTAATCAGGCGGTCCATCAGGGCGTCCTGGGTCTTGTGGACCCCTGCGTATTCTTCCGGGTTGGAGGTAAGGATCGCCCGGAACTTGGGATGCACGGCCATGTATCCTTCTCCGGAGCGACGCAGTTTCGGCAGGTTCAGAATCCCCTCGGACAGGACGCTGAGGAGCGCGTTGTTGGCCTCCGGCCGGGATCTGTTGAATTCGTCATAAATAAGGATTTCCCCGCGCTCACAGGCCGTGGTCAACCGGTTGTCCACCCAGAGGCTCTTCATTTCTTCCTCCGTCTTCAAGACCGAGTGGATGTAATTGTCGACCAGTTTGTTTTTCCGGTAGCCGGAATCCCTGCCCACGAGATCGGAACTGCCGAATTCATCGTCTCCATGGACCAGGGTGACGGGCCGTCCCAGTTTAGACGCCACGTGAAAAGCCATGGTCGTCTTTCCCGTTCCGGCCACGCCGGAAAAATGAACGGGATAACCGGCCACCAGATAGGCCAGGGCCCGCTGCGTGATCTGTTCCACATAGGGAGAAGAAATAAAGCTGTCGCTCGGTTCGGGCTGAACGCTGTCTTCCCCGGCCGATTCGCGCATGGTTGATGTGCTGACGGTTCTTACGGCATTTTTATTCATGGACTTCTTTCTCCTTCCTGAATTGCTCCATCCCCCCCACCCCCCGGTCCCCCGGCATTCCAGACCGATCATTGCCGGGGAGGAAGCGTCATTGCCCGAACCTTCACATAGAGGACAGGAGATTGCCCTCCTCTATGACCATTTTCCGACTCATGAACTGCGGGTATTATATTTCCTGCCCCGTTTCGACTTGGTCGGTGCTTCGGCTGATTTTTTATCCGGCACCGCGACGACCGTCTGCTTTTTCTCTTCTTTTTTCTTTTTCAGTGGTTCCTTGAGTGCGGCCGGTGACTTTTCTGCCTTGATCTCGGGCGCCGCCGCCGTCTTCTTCGGTTCCCCCTCCACCGGGGGCGCCATGGGTTTTACGGCCGCCGGTTCCTTGAATGCGGCCGGTGACTTTTCTGCCTTGATCTCGGGCGCCGCCACCGTCTTCTTCGGTTCCCCCTCCACCGGGGGCGCCATGGGTTTTACGGCCGCCGGTTCCTTGAATGCGGCCGGTGACTTTTCTGCCTTGATCTCGGGCGCCGCCGCCGTCTTCTTCGGTTCCCCCTCCACCGGGGGCGCCATGGGTTTTACGGCCGCCGGTTCCTTCTTCGTTGGAACGGGCCGGGACTTTACGGGACTCCGGCCGCACCAAGCAAGTCGGGCCCCCATCAGATCGTCCGCCGTGTCTTTGCACAGGCCCTTAACCTGTCTTCTCAGTTCTGACAGAAAGACTTCCCGGTCATGTCTTCCGTTCCGGGCCATATTGTCCCGGTTTCGGGAAAAGGTGCCCAGCAGGGAGTTCACCTCACTGATCAGGGAAGATAGAAAAGCCACCCGATTCCCACGGGTCTCTTTTATCATTGCGGCATGGGCGGACATGAAATCGGCCCGCATAACTGCAACTGCCGTAGCCAGATCCCTGGCCCCGCCCGCTAAATCCTGCATCAGCGCGCCTCTGGCGTCCCGAAGGGCGTTAACCTCCCCACGTAAACGAGTCATGTCATCGGTCAAATTGCCCATAATGATTCTCCCTTACCGTCTCCGTATGCAAACGTGAAAAAACCTGTGCAAGGCGGAGGCTCGAAAGCCCCCGCCCCACAGGCATTCTTACCCTACTCTCAGGCCGGAGCAGCCGCACTGGCGGTCAGGCCGATGGCCTCCGCGTACTTGAGATAGGTCTCAACCGAAGCAATCACCACCCTCGCCTCAACGGAAAGCAACTCAATGCCGACCAGGGATACCTTCACCCAGGCATCGATCACGATACCCTTGTCGAGGATTCGATCGACAACCTCTGCCAAACTCGAAGAATCTGTTGATTTCTGAACCTTGGCCATTGTTATTTCCTTTCTTTCGTTTACTATTATTTATTTTGTTTTACCGAACCAAGCACGAGAGGCGCCTGCAAGATCGGCGGCGTTCTCTTTCCTCATCCTGCCGACCTGCTTTCTGAGCCTCGATAGATACGAGGCCCGCGCTTTCCCGGTTTTTCTGGCCATTGTGGCGTGGGCGGTAGAAAAATCAGCCTGCATGGCTGAAACCGTGGAGGCCAGGCTCTTGGCCCCGATTGCCAGTTCCCGCATCAGGGCGCCTCTGGCGTTCCGGAGGGCGTCGACCTCCCCACGTAACCGCGTCATATCATCGGTCAAATTGCCCATGATGATTCTCCCTCACCTTCTCCGAACGCAAACGTGAAAAAACCTGTGCAAGGCGGAGGCCTAAACGCCCCCGCCCTCCAGGCATCTTACCTCACTCTCAGGCCGGAGCAGCCGCACTGGCTGTCAAACCAATTGCCTCGGCATACTTGAGATAGGTCTCAACCGATGCAATCACCACCCGCGCCTCGATGGAAAGCAACTCGATGCCGACCAGAGATACCTTCGCCCAGGCATCGATCACGATACCCTTGTCGAGGATCCGGTCGACAACTTCTGCCAAACTCGATGAATCTGTTGATTTCTGTACCTTGGCCACCGCTGTTTCCTCCTTTTCTTCTTTTTGTGATTATGATCTGTCCGAAAACCCTGAACAGGCATGCCTTTCTACTACATTTGCAAGACACATACCAACCGTAAAGGCAGGCAGGATAAAAGCTAACCACCAGTATTTAAATGATAATTTTGAAGGAAGTAACCTGTTTTAATAGCTCTCGAAGTTGGTTAGGGAATCGTAACTATGGAATCCATTCTTGCAATGGCGGGAAGGCTTTCCCTATTCGCGGGCGTTGTGGGTAATGATGCGCACAATCTCATCATGATCGAAGGGCTTGCTGACGAAGGCGGCGATCAGACCCTCCTGGAGGACCCCTTCAATGGTCGGATCATCCTGGTAGAAGTAGCCGGAAACAATGACGATCGGCATATGGGCGTTGGTTTTACGGAGTTTCCGGGCCAACTCGAGACCATCAACATCCGGCAGCTTGGCGTCTAAAAAGGCCATGCCGAATCTATTGCATTTTGTCAGGTCCATGGCTTCCCTGGCGTTCATGGCCGTCATACAGGTGAAACCGGTTCTACGGATGATATTTTCAAGAATCCAGCACATCTCCGGCTCATCATCGACAACGAGAATCGGGTTGTATTTTCCGTTCATGGTTCCCCTCCGCCAAAACGGGCAGGCAATTTTACGGTAAAGACACTGCCCCGGCCCTCCACACTTTCCACATCAATGGTTCCGTTGTGCTGTTTTACAATGGAATAACAGAGAGACAGGCCGAGGCCGGTCCCTTGTCCCACGGTGGAAGTCGTATAGAAGGGATCGAAGATCTTCCCGATTTCCTTGGGGGAGATGCCGCAACCGGTGTCCGTAACCTGCACCCGGACATCCGATTGATCCATCTTCACATCAATTCCCAGGCGCCCGCCGGTGGGCATGGCGTTGATGGCGTTCAAAAAAAGATTCATGAAGACCTGCTGCAGCAATGTGGCTACCCCTTGCACCATGATGGACTCTTTGGGAAAGGATGAGGTCATTTCAATTTTGAGGATATTGGCGTGATAGGTTACAAGGGTCAGGGTTTCCTTGATCAGGGACGCGAGATTGACCAAGGTTGTCCGGGTCGTCGTGGAAGGATGAGAATATTTGAGGAGATTCTCGATGATTGCCGAGGTCCGCCGGATGCCCTTGTGGATTTTTTCCGCGCACTCCCGGCGAAACTCCGGCGTGCCATCCTCCTCCATAAGAAACTGGGCGCTGGATGAGCAGATGGCCAGGGGATTCCTGATTTCATGGGCGATGCCGCCCGCCATGACCCCGAGGGCGGCAAATTTCTGGGATTGATGCAGTTCCATCTCAAATTTCCGTTTTTCCGTCAAATCCCGGCCCACCGCCACGACGCCCACCGTCTGATTGTAATTGTCCTTCAATGAAGAAAAAACCCAGGAGACGGGAATGAACATTCCCTGCCTGGTCCGCAAGGGATATTCATTCATCTGGGTTTGCTTACGGGTATCGATGCGGGAGAAAATCTCCTGGATTTCCTTGCGGTCTTCGTCGGCGCAGAAGTCGGCAAAAGAACTTTTCAGCGCCTCCCTTGCTGCATAACCGGAGAGTCTTTCCGCCGCTGCGTTCCACGTCAAAATCACACCCTTTCTGTCCGTGGACAGGATAATGTCGCTGGCGCTTTCCACGATGCTCGCCAGGTGCTGCTCCACCCGCCGCACCTCCTCGCTCAGGCGCACCTGCTCCGTCACGTCGTCCATGAGGAAAATCGCCCCTTCCACCTGTCCCTGCCAGGTAAAGGGCAGGATGCTGTAGTAATAGATGCGGATGGGTACCCCGGGGGCGCGGTAAGTCATCCGTTCCCCCTTGGCCGGCTGATTTTTTTCAATGACCTGACGGATGCGCTTGGTAATATCCATCTGGTCGAGAATGATGGTGGGGAATACCTCTTCCAGCCGGTAGCCGATGGTCTTGGCGAGAGCCCGCCGTCCTTTTTCGAGAAAATTACGATTCGCTGAGACAATGCGCATGTGCCGATCGATCAGGAGGACGGACGAGGGAATTGCGTCCAGGAGCATGGCGTAGAGGCGTTCGTACCGTCCCGAAAGGTCAGAACTTGTTGTTCTCAGGATTTTGTCCTCCATCTTTGCTCTCTTCTTTTACTTAGCCGCCGAGATCGGGAGTGACAAAATTATAGGGCGGCCAAGGACCGCTAAGCATGGCCTTGGCGTCTCCGTTTTCCGCGACCCGCCTGAAGGTTTCCCGGAAACCGTTAACCTTGCTTTCCGGTGTCAGAAAATAAAAGGATAGAATGACGGCGCCGTTTTTCCTGGCCGTGTCAGTCCGGTGTCTGGCGTAAAGACCGGAAAAGGTCTGGATATAGCGATCGATAAGCGCCTGGCGACCCTGTAAGGTCTCATCTTGCATCTGGTAATGGACCTTCCGTAGGGCAAGATAGGCGCGACCGTCAACCGACGGTTCATCTTTCGGCTGCGCCGTTGTTCCCGCAGCCGAATGTGTGTCTCGCTCCTTCATCGTCTCCTCCGGCCGGGGACACCGCTCCTTTTCGGGAAGAAGTATCCGGATACCCATTTCGACATGGCCTTCCAACTGTGCAAGCAGGGTCTCATACCGACGGTGCCTCTCCTTCAGGGCGTTCTGAATCGCTTTAATGCCGTTGAGGAAACAGCCGTATCTCATGGGGACAACCGTCTGCAGGCGGTGGAGACCCTCCACAACCTTGATATAGACCAGGAGTTCGGAAACGGGCGGCGCGTCTTCTGCGGCGGCCATCTCCGATACGGCTGCGCACAGTCCACAACCGGCAACAAAGGACACTGCCCGGCCCTTCAGCCCTGTCATGGAAGCATCGACAACCGCCGGTTCTTTCACGACACCATATGCCAGATAAACCATGATCCTTCTTCCTAAAGAACCGGGGTGAAGTGGTACGGCGGCCAGGGGCCGGAAAACTCAATCTGGAGCCCCTGGTCTTCATGGCGTGTGTTCCACTCGTTCATTATGCCCTGCAGAACCGTCGCGGACCCGTCGGGAACAAGCAGGGCGCCGTGGAAAAACATCTCCTCGTCCCTTCCCGTGACATCCCGCGACTGGAGGCGACATTCACTGAACCCTGCCGATGTCTCACGGGCGACACGCAAAATATCGCGTTCCATCTCTTTCAGCCATATCGTCACATCCTTGTCCACGGCTCCCTTGATTTTCTGCTCTAAAAAATAGCGCTTCCCGGGAGAAATCTCTGCCAATTGTTCCTTTTCCGCCGCCAGACGGACCGCCGTCATTCGCGCCCGGGCCCGGGGCTGATTCACATATCCCTTGAGAGTCCATTCATGTTTATCGAATGTATCCTGGAAAAACTTCATCAAGGTGTCCTGGCGCCGCCGCAGCGGCGCTGTCGCGGCTTCTATTGAAGAGAAGACCGTCCCGAAACGAACGGGCAGCACCGGACCGCGCTCCATGGCGGACAGGATGACCTCTTCATGACGCAGTGCCCGGGGGGCCACCCATGCCAGATCTTTCATTTTCTCCTGGGCCTCGGGGCCGGAGAAGTCCTCAAGATGAACCTCTGAAAGGACGGCGGCGACATTCCCGATGGCTTCGACAAAAAGAGGAAGCTCCCCGTCAATCCCTTTCCCTGCGATCTTTGGAAGAGACTCGGCTGGAATCAGGCAGAAAAGATAGATTCCCAGGCTCATCCCATCCCCCCGCGCACTTCCTGAAGGGCGTCCTCGATATCCTGGCGCCGGATGAGGATGGCCGCCTCCCCGTCTCCTGTTTTTTCCAGGGTCTTCACGGCGCGGCGCACGGCCGTCATGGCCGCCTTGCGGACGACGGCGGCAATATCGGCCCCGCTGAATCCCTCTGTATTCCCTGCATATTCAGATATATGTACATCTTTTGCCACAGATTTCCGACGGAGATGGACGGCAAAGATCGCCTCCCGGTCTTTCGGCTCGGGCATGGTCATCTCCACGATGTCGTCGAAACGTCCCGGCCTGAGGACCGCGGCGTCTAAAATATCCAGGCGGTTGGTTGCTCCCAGCACGAGGACCCCCCGGAGTTCATCGATACCGTCAAACTCAGCCAAGAACTGGCTCAGGATCCGTTCGGAGACATGGGAATCCGCCGCCCCGGCGCTCCGGGTCGGCACAAGGGAGTCGATTTCGTCGAAAAAGATAATGCAGGGTGCCGCCTGCCTTGCCTTGTGAAAGATTTCCCGGATTCCCTTTTCCGACTCTCCGACCCATTTCGACATCAGGGCCGGCCCCTTGACGGAGATGAAATTCACCTGGCTCTCCGTGGCAATCGCCTTGGCCATCATTGTCTTTCCGCATCCCGGAGGGCCGGCCAGGAGAATCCCCTTGGGCGGCGTCACGCCTCCCTTTTCAAAAAGGTGGGGATACTTCAGGGGCCATTCCACGGCCTCGATCAACCGTTCCTTCAGGGAAGACATCCCTCCCACATCGTCCCAGTGGATATTGGGGGATTCAACAAACACCTCCCTGATGGCGGAGGGCTCGATCTCCCTTAGGGCAGTCAGAAAATCCTCCATGCGCACCTCGAGTTTCGAGAGCGTTTCATAAGGAATCCCCGTTTGCCCGAAATCAATCTCCCCCATGATCTGGCGGAGACAGATCATGGCCGCTTCCCGGCAGAGGGCCTCTAAATCCGCCCCGACGAAGCCGTGGGTGATCTCCGCCAGATGTTCCATGCGCACATCTCCGGCCAACGGCATCCCCCGGCTGTGAATCTCCAGGATCTCCAGACGGCCCAGCCGGTCCGGGATGGGAATGACGATCTCCCGGTCGAATCGGCCCGGACGCCGCAGGGCCGGGTCAAGGGCATTGGGGATGTTGGTGGCGGCAATGACAATGACGTTCTGTCTTTTGTTCAGGCCGTCCATGAGGGCAAGAAGCTGGGCGACGACCCGCTTTTCCACGTCTCCGACAACGTTTTCCCGGCGGGGGGCAATGGCGTCGATCTCGTCCAGGAACAGGATGCTCGGTCCCTTCCGGGTCGCCTCTTCGAAGATCTTTCGGAGGTGGGCCTCGCTTTCGCCGTAAAACTTGTGGATGACCTCAGGCCCGCTGATGGAAAAGAAATTGGCCTCCGTCTCATGGGCGATGGCTCTGGCGATGAGGGTCTTCCCGCAGCCGGGAGGTCCGTAGAGGAGCACCCCCTTGGGCGCGTCGATCCCCAAACGTTCAAAAACCTCGGGATAGCGCAGGGGCAGCTCGATCATTTCCCGTATGCGTTGGAGCTGGGATTTCAGACCGCCGATGTCTTCATAGGCGAGGGTCCTGCCGCCCCCTTCTTCCCCCTGGGACTTGCCGATAACCAGGATGGTGGCCGGGTTGATGATGACCGGACCCCTGGGCGTCACGGCTTCGACCTTGAAAAAAGCGGCGCGGCTGCCGAACAGGGCCGCCTGAATCTTTGCCCCCGCCATGACCGGCAGACCGTCGAGCAGGCTCCCGATATATTGCAGATCCCGCTCCGCCGGGGTGACGTTGGTCGGTGTCAGGACAATCCGTTCCGCCGGGCGGCAATGAATTCTGCGGATTTGCACGGGTTCATCGAGACCGACACCGGCATTCTCCCGGGTCAGACCGTCGAGTTGGACCCGCGACTGGCCGCGGATTTCCTGATAGGCGGGCATGACCTTGCAGAGGGCCTTGCGCTTGCCCTCGACCTCCACCGTGTCGCCGACGGCAGCCTGGAGCCGTTCGATATCTTCCGGTCCCATCCGGGCCAGGGCGCGGCCGACGTCCTTGGTCAGGGCTTCCGTCACTTTCAACTTGATAAACGGTTTTTCAATCTCTTTCATGGTTTCTCATCTGTCATTCATCCCGTCTTTTCACAGCGGATGGTCACGATGCCGTTGTTGCAGGTTACCTTGATCCTGTCTTTGGCCGGGGAATGACTCAGGAGGACCTCTTTCCGGTACTTCTTCGACCCTTTTTTGGCCGAGATCGTCAGGACATCCTCCCGGACATCGATTTTTATATCGTTCGGTCCCACACCGGGCATTTCCGCGATCAGGGTGGTGGCATCCTCGTCTTCGAAGACATCGATCAGGGGTTCATGGATCTCCTGGACCACCGCCACGCCGGTTTTTTTATCCTTGCGGATGTTTCCGAAGGGTTCGACCCGGATCCGGTCGTCCTTCCCCCCGAGACCTGTTTTCAGGCTGAAACCGTAAACACCCTTGACGCCGCCTTCCTTGGAGGGGAGGGTAAATTCTCCTTTTTTGGAGACGGGTTCTCCTTTCTCCGAGATCTCGTTCAGTTTTTCGGCAAGGTCGGTCAAACCGGTGAGGATGCGACCGAAACGATTCTCGCCCCCTGTCTTTTCCCCGGTGCGCCCTTTGCCCCCGGCATCCTGGTTCGACGCCTTCCGCCGGGAAAGCCGCTCCCCCGCTTCGGCCAAATTCCCTAAATTCTCCAGGAAATCCGTCAGGCTGCCCAAAATGCCGTTCCCGATGTCTCCCCGATCCGCGTCTGTTCCTTTACGATCGGTCTTACGTTTTGTTGTCATTATTCCCTCCGTTCTGCTGAATGCCGAACTTTTTTACCTTCGTGTGAACGGTTTTGTAATCGACCCGCAACAATCTGGCCGCCCTGGCCTTGTTTCCCCCCGTGACGCGCAGAACTTCGCTCAATACTTCCTTCTCCACGGCAAGTACGCTCTGTTGGACAATTTCACGCAAGGATGCATTTTTCCAGGGCGTTCCCTGAACCTTCGGGGAAAATGCCAGCCTCGGCACGAAAGCCCGCTGGATACTGAGATCATTCACAGTGATCGTCTCACCGGCCACCAGGGCCGCCCGCCGAATGACCGAGCGGAGCTGGCGGACATTTCCCGGCCAGTTGTAAGATATCAACGTTTCAATCGCCTCGTCCGTGAAGGCGGTGATCATTTTTTTCAGCTCGATATTGGCCAGATCCAGAAAACGCTTGGCGAGGTAAGGGATATCCTCTTTTCGCTCCCGAAGCGCCGGCACATAGATGTTAAATTCATTCAGGCGGTAATAGAGATCCTTTCTGAAGGCGCCGTTCGACGCCATTTCCTGAAGGTCCCGGTTGGTCGCCACAATAAGCCGGATATCCACATCCACGGGTTTAACCCCACCCACCCTATTGAGCTTCCGGTCCTGAATCACCCGGAGGAACTTCGCCTGGGAACCGGCGGGCATATTCCCAATCTCGTCCATAAACAGGGTGCCGCCGTGTGCCAGTTCGAATTTGCCTATTTTCTGCCGATCCGCCCCCGTGAACGATCCCCTTTCATGACCAAAAAGGTCGCTTTCCAAAAGGTTCTCGGGGATGGCGCCGCAATCCACCGCCATAAAGGGCGCCGCCGCCCTGGCGCTGTCGCCGTGAATCGCTCTCGCGACAAGTTCCTTTCCCGAACCCGTTTCGCCCGTGATGACCACGGAAAAGTCCGATTTGGCCACCCGGTGAATGTCGCTTACGAGGCGGGCGATCTTGTCGCTCGGTCCCATGCTCTCGATGAGGCTGAAGTTTCCGTTGTATTGATCAGCCATTTTTTTTAAGTTTTTCTTCAGTTGGCCTTCCGCCAGGGCCCGGCGGGCAATCCAGACAACCTCGTTATTGTCGAAAGGCTTGGCAAGATAATCATAGGCCCCTTCCTTCATGGCCTCGACGGCCTGGTGAATATCGGCGTACGCCGTGATGAGAACCACCGGCGGATAGTCGTCGTCTATCCCTCTTATCTTTTTAAGGACTTCCATGCCGCTGAGACCCGGCATGCGCACATCTAAAAGAACGAGATCCGGGGCCTCAAGACAGATCTGCCGCATGGCCTCCTGACCGTCCGGGGCGGTGATGACCCTGAACCCTTCCTTTTTCAGGAGTTGGGTCAGAATCTTCCGAATTTCCTCTTCATCATCAACAACGAGAATGAGTAAGTTGCGCTCGGACATATTAATTTCCTTTTTTATCCGAAGGTTTGTGCATGGGATAAAGAACATTGATATCGGCCGGCAAAAGGACGGCAGGATTGTGCAGGAGGCCCAGAAAAAGGATGCCCGTTTCCCCCCTTTGCAGGGTTTCGTCGATTCTTGCCGCTATAAATTCATCCCGTTTTTTGAGGAGAAGGTCGCTTGCCGATCTCTGCATAACTTCGATCGCCCTAGCGTCTTTGACATCCCCGGTTTCGAGAATTCTTTTGATGAGATGATATTCTTCGATCAGCAGTTCCGCGGATTCCGTGCCCATGATTGTCGCCCCTTTTTCCATCAGGCGGACCAGGATCCTGTGATTCGGGCTCCCCTTCTTTGCCAGTTCCGTAACAATATCCAACTCCTTGCCGCAAACGGGCAGGCCATCCTGATAAACGCGGGTTTGAGCATAAGAAAGGGTGAGTTTATCGAGAACGTTTTCCACTTCAGACCAGAACCGTTTGACAAGATTGACCTTCCGCTGCCAGACGCGCTCGCCGAGCTTCCGAAGGGTTACCTTTCTGACGGATTCGCTCAGGGCCCCCATATCCAATGGGCTATGAACAACAGGAAAGTACAAAAGGGTTCGTGAGGGCATGTATTCTCCGGTCAGGTCAGAGAATATGGAATCATCTCTATGGAAATATTTCCATATTTATACGGAATCCGTTCTCGTATATCAATGGTGTCCCGGAACGTAAAGGCATGATTCAATGCTTGGAACCGGTCCTCATCGTTGCTTATAAGCTGAGCGCCCCCATAACAACTCGTTTACAGGTTGCATGAATCATACCTTTTTTGTCATTTCCGGCCTGATTCGCAATCTTATAGTACTTTTAATCCGTTGCACTTTCTTGATTCCCGCCTGCACAAGGATAACAATCTATTTCAAAGCCATCCTTCTTCATGGATGGTCAAGGGGCAATTCTATGATGAAGGATGCCCCTCCCATGTCATTATTTTCCGCCTTAATCGTTCCGCCATGCTCCTGAATGATGCCCCTGGAGACGGACAAACCCAATCCCGTGCCTTTCCCCGGATCTTTGGTGGTGAAAAAAGGATCGAAAATCCTGTTCCTGTCCCCCTCAGAGACGCCGCAACCATTATCGGCGACAATCAACAGGACAGAAGAAGGTTTATCGGTCGCTGTCGGATACTGAACCGTGATGATCAATCGTTTCTGATCGGTATTCAACAGGGCATCGCAGGCGTTCAGGATGAGATGGACCATCACCTTCGACATCCCATCTCTTTCCATTTTGACGGGGATGGTCGCCGATGGGGGGTGATAGACGACACAGACCTGATCATCACGCATTCTGCTCTCGGTCATTTTCAGACTTAATTCGATCACACTGCGCAGATCACCGCTCACACGAGGTCTTGGTTGGATAGCCGATGATTGATGCAGATCCTGACTGATCTTGACGATCCTTTGCAGTTGTTCTCGGCAGATTTTCACACTTTCTCTGGCCTGATCCGTAAGGGTTTCATCCTCCATAAACTGGAGTCGTGAGGAGATGACACTGGCGGGATTGAGGAGTTCATGGGCAACGCCGACAGCCAAGCGTCCGACCGCCGCTTGCTTTTCGAACTGGATGAGCATGTCTCTTGTTTCCTGCAACTGCTGCACGGTCTTGATAAGATCCTTTTCCGCCTCCTTGCCCTTGGTAATATCTTTCGAGACAATCACGACTTTCGATATTTCTCCAACGGGGCTCCGACCCACGATCGGCGTGAAGGTGCGGAGAAAATATTCCCCCCCCCTTTCACTCCTGTGTTCTTTTATCATCGGGTTCCCGGTTTCGCATACTTCTCTGATACAATCCGTAAACTCCTTGGCGTCCTCCTCGTCGTGAAATTCGCCGTATCTTCTGCCGATGAGTTCCTCCAATGGCAGGCCGAATCTCATTCGGTGCCCTTCATTCATGAATAGATAGGTGCAGTCCCTGTCCACTAAATACATGGAATCGACAGAAGCCGCCAGGGAACGGTATTTCTCTTCGCTCTCCTTCAGCGCCTCCTCCGCCCGTTTGCGGTCGGTGATGTCCGCCTGTAATTCCTCATTGGCCTGCCGCAACTCCTCCGTTCTCGCCACCACACGCTGTTCCAGTTCATCATGGGCCTGTTGCAGCAACTCCGCGACCTGCTTGCGCTCGGTGATGTCGCTCATCACGACGTGGCACACGGGCGCGCCGCCGGCGTCCCGCGCGGCGGTTGCCTCCAGATGCACCCAGAAGATCGGTCCATCCTTTCTCACCATCCGCAGTTCGCACGCCTGCGATTCACCGGCCTGCCCTGAGCTTGCCGTATGGGTTTCAAAAAGTTGTTTGCGATACTGGTAGTAGATGGTCTGGTCTTCCTTGAGGATGAACTGGGTCAAAGGCTGCTTGATCAGTGCGCCCCGGGTCATGCCCAGTAAGGCGGCGGCGGTGAGGTTGGCCTCTAGAATCAGCCCCTTTTCGCTGAGAGTGCAATAGCCCACCGGGGCCAGGTCGTACAGGTCGAAATACCGCGCCCTGGACGCTTCGAGGTCTCCTTGCGCGCGGCGCAGTTCATCATTCTGCATCTCCAGCTCGATCTGCTGCACTCGCAGTTCGTGGAGCAGCCGCGTTACGTCACCGGGGGACAGGGAGTCCACGTTTTTCGGTATCCGGGCGGCTTTTCCCCGGGCCTCTTGCTCCGCCCGCCTGCGCAAATCAGCTCCATGGCCTGAAGCGGCTTCTTTGTCGGTCATGGATTCATTCCTTTCGTGCCTGTAACTCTCTCTGTTGTCGCGATGGCGTAGACCGCCCCGGCCTCGTTGACCAGCGCCGTGGCCGTCAGCTTCACCGCCACGATCCGTCCGTCCTTGGCGATCCGCTCCGTGTGGTATGGCTCCAGAACCTCCGCCCGGGCCAGTCGCTGCACCGCGGCCAGAGCTTCTCCGTGCCGGTTCTCCGGGATCAGGTCGCGGATGTTCATCGCCAGGGCCTCAGCCTCGCTCCAGCCGTACAGCCTTTCCGCCCCGGGATTCCAGGCCAGGAGACGGCCTTCCAGATCCTGCATCACGAGGGCATCGGACGCGTCCCGGACCACCACGGCCAGGCGGCTCATCTTCTCGGTTTTCCGCAGCGCTTCTCTCGCCTGCTTCGTCTCCGTGATGTTGAAAAAGGTGAGCACCGCGCCTTCGATTACGTTTTCCAGGGTGCGATAGGGCCGGATGCGCAACAGATACCAGTCGCTTCCTTTCGTCTGCACTTCCACCTCATTGGGGATCAGGGTATCCAGCACCGCCTGCGTGTCCGCCAGCAGGCGGTCGTAGTTCTTGAGTTTGGAGACGATGTGCCCCAGCGGCCGCCCGACATCCGTCGAAATCAGGTTGATTACCTCGGTGGCCGCCGGGGTAAAGCGCCGGATGGAAAGATGATGGTCCACAAAGACCGTGCCCACGCCCGTTCCGGCCAGCAGGTTGTTCATGTCGTTGTTGGCCCGGGAGAGCTCGGAGACCTTCTGCTGCAACTCGGCGTTCACCGTCGCAAGCTCCTCGTTCACCGATTGCAGCTCCTCCTTGGAGGTTTCCAACTCCTCGTTGGTGGATTGCAATTCTTCATTTACCGACTGCATCTCCTCGTTGGAGGATTTGAGTTCTTCATTGGAGGTTTCCATTTCTTCGAGGGTGGTCTGGAGGTATTCCTCCTTCGCCTGCAGTTCCTTCTCCAGCGCCGCCACCCGACCGTTGCCGCCCACGGAAAGATCGACCGCCCCATCACCGGTCCTCTCGGGCTGCCCGGGTCGAACCGGGACAGCCGCCGGCGCTTCCTCGAAGCTGATCAGGAACAATCCGGGGGCGATGGTTGCCAAGGGGCCTGCCGCCATCGGCCGGACCATCAGATGGACGGTGATAAATTCTCCATTGGTTTTGACCCGAAGGCCCGGGGTGCGCACTGTCTCTTTGCGAGCCGTCGCTTTGTTCAGGGCGGCGGTCAGCTCTCGCCGCAATCCCTCCCGGGCCATTTTGCCGATGTTCATGCCGGCATCGCCGGGGGTCGGTTCCAGGTATTGGCCGGTTCGCCCGTGAATGAAGAGGATATCGCCGCGCTCGTTAACGACTGCGCTGGCCGGGGCGTATTGCTGCAGTAAGGCCTTTTCGGTCATCTCGCGCAGCGGGACCTTGTGTTCGCCCCGCTCCGCTCCTGGCGGCCGCTGGGCGGACCTGTCATCCATCAGTGGGGGGACAAAGGTTCCCATCGCCGGGCGGTACGCGCCCTGAATGTCTTCTTTGCGTTGATAGATCTTCCATTTGCGGTCCAGCGCGGCAAAAAGGTTCACGAACTCCCCCACCGTTTCGGAGGTTCCCAGGAAGAGGGTGCCGCCGGGGTTCAGTGCATAGTGGAAAAGGGGGATAATCTTCTTCTGCAGATCCCCTCCCATGTAGATCAGCAGGTTCCGGCAACTGATCAGGTCGAGTTTGGAGAACGGCGGGTCTTTGATCACGTCCTGCTCGGAGAAGACCAGCATGTCGCGGATGCCTTTCTGGATGCGGTAAGCGCTGCTGTCCGGGTCCTTGGAAAAGAAGTGCGCCAGACGCTCCGGTGGGATGTCGGCGGCGATGCTGGCGGGATAAATGCCGGCGCGGGCGACATCGATGGCCCGGCCGTCAATGTCGGTGGCAAACACCTGTATCTTGAACGTCTCTTTCAGCTGATTCAGGTGTTCCTGGAGCAGCATGGCGATGGAATAGGCCTCCTCGCCGGTGGAACAGCCGGGAACCCAGACCCGTATTGCCGCGCCCGAAGGCTTGCCCGCAAAAAGCTGCGGGATCACCCGTTCCTCGAGGGCCGAGAAGGCTTCCGGGTCGCGGAAAAAATTGGTGACGCCGATCAGGAGGTCGCGAAAAAGGGCATCCACCTCCGCTGCGTGATGCTGCAAAAAACGCACGTAATCCTCCAGCCGGTCGATCTGGTGGACGGCCATGCGCCGCTCCACACGGCGGATCATGGTGTTTTGCTTGTATTGGGAAAAATCATGGCCCGTATGGCTGCGCAGGAGGACACAGATCTTTTTCAGCGCATCTTCGGCCATGGGGGCCGGGGGAGAGACCGGACGGGGCTTCTTGCTGAAAGCGTGGGCCACATAGGCGATGAGTTGGGCCGGCATCTCGGCCGGCGGCAAAACGAAATCCACCAGGCCGGTGGCGATGGCACTGCGCGGCATGCCGTCGTACTCGGTGGATTCGGGGTTCTGCGCCATGACCATGCCCCCCTCGCCCTTGATCGCCCGCACCCCTTGCGTGCCGTCGCTGCCCGTGCCGGAGAGGACAATGCAGATGGCCCGTTCGCGCTGGTCCTGAGCCAGGGAACGGAAGAAATAGTCGATGGGCTGGCGCATGCCGCGGGGCGCCGTCTGCTCGAGCAACTGGAGCGTACCGTTTATGAAGGCCATATCCCGATTGGGCGGGATGATGTAGGCGCAGTTGGGCTTGACCGCCATCCCGTCCTCGACTTCGTAAACCTGCATCCGGGTGTAGCGCTGGACCAGGTCCGTGAGGATGCTCTTGTGATCCGGGGCCAGGTGCTGCACCAGGACAAAAGCCATGCCGGGGTCGATGTCGGCGGGCATGGCGGAAAAGAAGGCCTCGAATGCCGCCAGACCCCCCGCTGAGGCGCCGATGCCGACGACGGGAAAGGAACTCTCCGCGCCTCGCTGATCAACGGCTTGGGGAGCAGGGGCTTCCTTTGGTTCGGCAGGGGCCTGTTTTTTCTGCCGTCGTCCGGGAGTGGGTTTGCTTTTCACGAATCAGTTTCTCCTTGATCTTCCGTTACGGGTGACGACAACCGATCCGGCAGGACGGCCGCCGTGGGGAAACCCATCCGGCTGCGCGATGGTCGTGCAGGATCAGTGGGTTTCTATGAAGCACGGCGGCTGCGGCGAATCAGTATATGGAATGCCTCTGCATGGGGATATTATGTAAATACCATTACATACCCTTTTATAGTTTACTTGGAAAAAGAATAAAGTCAATGTTATTAAGGCCCGTTATAGGATTTTTTCCGTTTGACATACATGAACCTTTCATAATGCTGCCTGATTTTTGAACCTCAGAAAGTCATGAATGCCTGCCGGGTCAATCGGAGCCCCTCAAAATGGCGATGACTGCCTGAGACGATCAGGCATGGATGCTCTTTCCCATGGCATTCTGTTTCCTGAGTCGATTTTTCCTGATAAAAAATATATGAAGGAGATTATTGAAAACAACCCCGTAATGTGAAAATGTGATTTGTAGTCTTCTTTTGAAGCATCCTGATGCGGGCAGGGCGTAACGGAAGGCGTTGTCATTATAAAGAGAGGTAGGATTTATGGGACTCAGACTTAAGATCCTTTCAGGCTTTCTGGTTATTGCTCTGATGCTCCTCCTGGCAGGCGCATGGTCCGTTTACGAACTGAGGAGTATCGCCGAATCGGTGCCGAAGATTCTGGAAGACAACTACAAGAGCATCCGTGCCGCGAAAATCATGATGGAGGCCCTGGAAAGGGAGGACAGCGCCGTTCTCCTCTTATTGTCGGGAAAGTGGGAAGAAGGCCGATCCATGATCCAGGGGGCGGACCGGCAGTTTCTCGAGGGATTCGATGTGGCCATGAAAAACCTGACCATGCCCGGCGAAGGCGACGTCGTCGAAAAAATCAGGACGGGATATGAAACTTACAAGTCCCTGTGGCTCAAGCCCATCGTCGGGACGGGACATGAAGGGAACCTCCAGTGGTATCTCGACAGCGTCTTTCAGGCCTTCCTGAAGGTCAAGAACTCGGTTCATCAGCTCTCCGACATGAACGACAGGGGCATGTACGATGCCGCCCTGTATCTCCGGGACAAGGCCCATCGTTCCACCATGCCGGGCATCGTCGCCATGATTTCCGCCCTGGTCCTGTCGCTCATATTCAGTTATTTCGTGAACACCTTCATGGTGAGCCCCATCATCCGGATCACCGGAGGGGTCAAAAGTTTCCTGAATTCGGGAACGCCCTTCATTGTGAGGATCGAGACGACTGACGAGATCAAGGACCTGGCGTCCTCGATCACCGATCTGACTGCCAGGATTCCCGCAGACGGAAAAAATCCATGAGACTTCACGTCATTCTCCGCTATGTCAGCCTGATTCTTCTTCTCAACGCCCTTTTTCTGTTCCTGTCCGCCGCCGTCTCCCTGATCTATGCCGATTCGGCCTTCCTCCCGCTGATGTACAGCGCCGTTCTGTCCCTTCTTTTCGGGGTGTTCCCGGCCATATTCGCACCCGCCGCCGAGGATATCACCAACAAGGAAGGTTTCATCATCGTCATCATGAGCTGGCTCGTTTCCTGCCTCGTCGGGGTCCTGCCCTACATCCTCTGTGGTGGCGTCTTCAATTTCACCAACGCCTGGTTCGAAAGCGTCTCGGGATTTACGACGACGGGGTCCTCCATCCTCGCGGATATCGAAGCCCTTCCCATGGGGCTTCTTTTCTGGCGGTCCTCGACGCACTGGATCGGAGGCATCGGGATCATCGTTTTCGCCCTTTCCGTGCTTCCTTCCATGGGGAGGGTCGGCATGATTCTCTATCGGAGAGAAATGTCCCCGATCGCTCTGAAGAGTTTCCGATACCGGACAAGGGAGGCCATACAGATTCTTCTGGCTGTTTATGTCGGCCTGACCGTTCTCGAAACCTTTGCCCTCCTTTTTTGCGGCATGAATCTTTTCGATGCCGTGACCCATTCCTTTGCCACCGTCGCCACGGGGGGATTTTCTCCGAAAAACCTGAGCATCGCCTATTACCACAGCCTGAAGATCGAAATCGTCGTCATGGTTTTCATGGTCCTGTCGGGGATCAACTTTGCCCTTCTTTTCGGTCTTCTTGCCGGGAATTTCCTCGAGTTGTTGAGATCCGCGACGGTGCGTTATTATCTGGCCGCCCTGGCCGTGAGCGTCTTTCTCGTCTCCATCTTTCTTCACGGCGGCCATGGCGGCAACTATCCGGACTGGGCGGATGCTTTCCGGTACGCCTCGTTCCAGGTCATCTCCATCGGTACCTCCACGGGGTTCGCCACGGCGGACTCCTCCGTCTGGCATCCCTTTGCCGTTCTGGTTCTCATCTTTCTGACCCTTCAGTGCGCCTGCGCGGGGTCCACCTCGGGGGGAATCAAGGCGGACCGGATCGTAATCTTCTGGCAGGCCGTCAAAAAACGGATGATGCTCATCGAACATCCTTCCGCCGTCGTCAAGGCGAAGATCGACGGGAACCCCATAGAGGAAGATACGCTTGAATCCGGGATTCTCTATATTTCCCTGTATGTCGGTCTGGTCTTCCTGGCCGCCCTGGCGCTCGCCATGACGGGGGTCGACGGCCTGACGTCGTTTTCGGGATCCGCGGCCGCCATGGGAAACGTGGGGCCCGGATTCGGATCGGTGGGGTCGACGGGGAACTTCAGCCACATCCCCGGTCCGGGGAAATGGGTCCTGTCCCTGGCCATGCTCCTGGGGCGATTGGAGATATTCGGTTTCATTTTGCTTTTTGTCATAAACAGGTGGAAATAGGGGGCCGGTCAGCCTTCGGCCATCCAGTCCTCCACCTGGCCGGCCGTTCGCGCGATCAGTTCTTCATGAAGGGCTTCCGGGCCCGGAGGGGGGGCGGATGTTTCCGCGCCGGGCCGGAGGAGAAAGGGGAGGACCCGGACCTCGCCGGGGAAAACCTCTTCCAGGACGGTGCTCGTTTTTCTCCTTCTGGCATCGACTTTTTCAAGGGCGCTGTATGGATCGCTTCTTTCCTCGTTGAATCCGAAGTCGTCCACGTAAAGGATGCGCCTGGCCGTCGCCAGGGAAAGCCTGCCCTTCAGGATTTCCCAGAAGCGGCGGTCCCCTTTCGGGAACCCCAGGTCGGCCGAGTTGGCGACAATAATGCGGTTCGATGTTCCGGAGTTTTGAAACGCCTTCGGAGCCGAAACGGCGGTCAGGTTCTCCCTTTCGAGAAACCGGAGGATCGCCGCCGTTGCCTCGGCGTAATGATCGGTGGCGATGACGACGGCCGTTCCCCGTTGCGCCGTCAGGCGTGAAAGAAGGGGGATCCATCCCGGGTCGGGCATCGAGTGGTCCAGGTAGCTCTGGACGAAACGGGCGGCGGCGCCGATGACCTTTTGCTCCGCCGATTTCTTTTCCGGAAAAAGATTGATGAGCCTTCCGGCGATCAGGGCGGCATAGCCGGCGCCGGTGGTGCTTCCCTTTTCCCAGGTGGGCGCGACGATCTCGTGCCAGAAAAAGTCGAGGTTTTCCACCCCCAGGTCGTAAAGGCCGCTTTCTTTCAGCTGCCCCATCAGGTTTCCCGGAGTTCCGAAAAGAACGGATGAGAGACTCAGGGTCCCGGAATAGTCGAAGATGACAAGCCGTTCGGGATCCATGGATCCGACCTCAGGAAGGCCGCCCCCGGCGGGCCTCTTCGATGACGCGGGCCAGATCCCGAGACACGGCGAAGGGATCGGGAGCGGCGCAGACGGCGGAGACGACGGCGACGGCGTCCGCTCCCGCCCGGATGACCGCCCGGGCATTGGAGAGGTTGAGACCGCCGATGGCCACGAGGGGATGGCGGGAACGGGCCCGGATCCTGGCCAGGCCCTCCAGTCCCCAGCTGCCCTTGGTGTCCGTCTTGGTGGGCGTTTCGAAAACGGGGCTCACCCCGAGGTAATTTACATCGAGCCCCTCCGCCCGCTCCACGTCCTCCCATGTCTCCACGGAAAGACCGATGAGGGCCGCGGGCCCCAGGAGCCGCCGGGCCGTTTCGCAGGGCATGTCGTCCTGCCCCACGTGAACCCCGTCGGCCTGAACCGCCAGGGCCACGTCCACCCGGTCGTTGATGATGAGGGGCACCCGGAAGGGGGCGAGAAGGGCCTTGATCCGGAGCGCTTCTTCGATGAAGACCCGGGTGGACAGGTCTTTTTCCCGGATCTGAACGCAGGCGGCCCCTCCCCGGACGGACTCCCGGACGACCTCTTCCAGGGATTTTCCTCCGCAGAGGTCCCGGTCGGTGACGAGATAGAGCCCTCTCATGGGTCTTCCTCCACTTTCAGCCGTTTCCGGACATCTTTTTCACCGATCAGGAAGAGGGCGTCGATGATCCGATACTGGAGGCTTCCCGGCCCCGGGGCGTCTTCCGCCGCCATTTCCCCGGCCATCCCCAGGACGGCCATGGCTTCCGCCGCTGCCCGGGCCCTGTCGTTTTCCACGGCGGCAAAGGCCCCGCAAAGGGCCGAGGCGGTGCACCCCAGTCCCGTGACCCGGGGCATCAGGGGGTGGCCGTTCCGGACCCGGATGATGCGGATTCCCTGAACGATGTAGTCCGTTTCCCCGCTGACGCACACCACGCTTCCAAATTCGCGGTTCAGTCCGGAGGCGGCGTCGAGGGCCCGGTGGGACGATTCGGTGCTGTCCACCCCTTTCGTGACGCCGGAATTTCCGGAGAGGGCCAGGATTTCCGACCCGTTCCCCCGGATGATCGCCGGGGGGCAGGCCCGGATCAGGTCCCGGAAGGTGCCGGTCCGGTAGGATGTCGCCCCGGCGCCCACAGGGTCGACGACGACGGGGATGCCCTTGACCCGCGCCGCCTCGGCGGCCAGGAAGGCGGAGCGGACCCAGGCCCGGCTCAGGGTCCCCAGGTTGATGACCAGAGATCCCGCCAGGGCCGCCATCTCCCGGACTTCCTCCTCGGCGTGGGCCATGACGGGGGAGGCCCCCAGGGCCAGCAGGGCGTTCGCCGTCGTGTTCATGACCACGTAGTTCGTGATGTTGTGAACAAGGGGCGAGGTTCGCCGTATTTTTTCGATGGAAGACCAGAGGCCTGCTGCGGTGACGGTCATGGCCGGTGACCCGTTCCTTCCTTTTTCCCCAGCTTGATCGCGCAGAACTCGCCGCACATGGTGCAGCCCTCTTCCTTTGCACTTTCGCTTTTTTCCAGAAACCGCCGGGATTTTTCCGGGTCCAGGGAGACCGCGACCTGGCCCTCCCAGTCGAATTCCTTCCGGGCCCGGGCCATTTTCAGATCCCTTTCCCAGGCGCCGGGCACCCCCTTGGCGATATCGGCGATGTGGGCCGCCAGTTTTGAAGCCATGACCCCCTCCCGGACGTCTTCCAGGTTGGGCAGGCGGAGGTGCTCCGACGGGGTGACGTAGCACAGGTAGTCCGCCCCCGCCGCGCCGGCGATGGCGCCGCCGATGGCGGAGGTGATGTGGTCGTACCCCGGGGCGATGTCCGTGGGCAGGGGACCGAGAACATAGAAGGGCGCCCCCTGGCAGAGGTTCTTTTCCAGGAGAATGTTTGCGCCGATGTCATTGATGGGAACATGACCGGGGCCTTCGATCATCACCTGGACACCCGCCTCCCGCGCTTTCTGGGTCAATTCCCCCAGGATGATGAGTTCCTCCACCTGCCCCCGGTCGGTGGCGTCGGCGAGGCACCCGGGACGAAGCCCGTCCCCCAGGCTGAGGACCATGTCGTACCGGCGGGCGATTTCGAGGAGCTTATCGAAATGTTCGTAAAGGGGGTTTTCCAGCCCGTTGAAATTCATCCACCGGGCGAGGATGGAACCGCCGCGGCTCACGATTCCCAGAATTCTTCCCTCCTTTTCAATCCGGCCGACGCTTTCCCGGGTGACACCGCAGTGAACGGTGATGAAGTCCACCCCGTCCTTTCCGTTTTCTTCGATGACATCGAACATGTCGGCGGGCGTCATCTCGACGATGGCCTTCCGGTTCTGGAGCATGCCCGTCGCCGCCTGGTAAATGGGGACGGTGCCCACGGGAACGGAGGACGCCCGGATCACCGCTTTCCGGATGGAGGCCACATCCCCCCCGGTGGAGAGGTCCATGACCGTGTCCGCCCCCGCCGCCGCGGCAACCCGGATCTTCTCCAGTTCCAGGGGAACATCGACACGATCCCTCGATGTCCCGATGTTGGCGTTGATCTTCGTCCGGAGGCCCTTTCCGATGGCCAGGGGCCGGATGGAGCCGTGAAGAACATTCCGGACGATGACGATTGTGCCTTCTTCCACGCCCCGGCGGATGAACCCGGGATCGTTCCCCTCGTCTTCCGCGCAGAGCGCCGCTTCTTCCGATATCCGGCCCGAGCGGGCGATTTCCAGTTGTGTCATGTCACTCCTCGTCCATTTCTTTAAGAATCAGTTCCGCCACCTTGCGACCGGAAAGAAGCATGCCGCCGAAAATCGGTCCCATCCGGGGGCCGCCGAAGGCGGCATTGGCCGACATGCCGGCCACATAAACCCCGGGGCAGATCTCCCGGGTATTTTCCAGGGTCTGTTTTTCCGCGATTTCGGCCCACATGGAGCGTTCTCCCGCGATTTTCCCCGTCGGCGTGAGCAAACGGATATCCGCTTTTTTCTCGATCACCCGGAGAACCTCCGTGTCGTGCCCCGTGCAGTCGATGACCCTTCCGGCCGTGATGGTCAGAGGATCCACATGAAGCCCCGTCATTTCCACGGGGGACCAGGTGATGACGAGCCCGGTCACCCGGCCTTCCCGGATGATCACGTCCTCCACGGTCATGCAGTTGAAAATTTTCGCGCCGTCTTTCATGGCCCGGGCGCAGATCGCCGTCACCGATTCGATGGCGTCGGCGGTGTAATACCCCTGTTCATAAGCCGAACAGCGGATATCGAAGTCCTCGAGAAAGGCCCGGGCTTCTTCCTGGACGACGATCTCGTTGAACATCATGCCGCCTCCCCACATGCCCCCGCCGATGCTGAGCTTCCTCTCGAAGATGGCCACTTTCTTTCCCGCCCGGGCGAGCCGGCCGGCGGCCACGAGTCCCGAGGGACCGGCGCCCACGATGGCGACGTCCACCGACGTGTACTCAAGAAATTTATGAAGGAACCGATCGACGATGGCCCTCGTGATGATGAGTTCGCTTAACCCCATGTTTTACCTCCCTGATGCGGGGACTTGTGTCCTCCCCTCTTTTCGCGTTACTCTCCGGTCCCGTCGAGGAAGCGGAGCTTTTCCGAAATCCGGACCACCTTGGCCACGACCTCTCCCGGCGTGGAGCCCAGGACGCGGACCATGGGTTCCTTGCCCGCCTCGCCCCGGTCGAAGATGAGATCGGGGATCTTCCCTCTCCGGGAGAGAACGTGGCGGGTCCCCCATTCCAGGGATGAGCCTTCGAGGCGCTTCACCTCTTCGGGCTCTTCGGCCCGGTCGAAGGAATCGATATCGTACCCCAGTTCGACGGCGGCCTTCAGGACCGCTTCGGAAAACCGGATGTTCATGGCCGTGCGGCTGTTTTCGTCAAACGCCATGGCCGTGAGAATGATTCTCGCCACGTGGCTGGAAGCGCCGAATTCGGGCTCGCGGACACTCCGGGCCTCCTCGCCGATCCGGACTATCCGGCCGGGAAAGGCGGCCACGTCCCCCGCTTCCCTGCCTTCCGGCAGGGCATACCCCAGGTTGGACTGGACCTCGGGGATGATGTTTCCGCAACGGTGGGCCGCCAGTGTGGAAACGGCTTCCTTCAGGGCCCGGATCACGCGGCATGTTTCCAGCTCCCGCCTGACGGGCGCAAGGTGGTCCGTCGGTCCGTGGCCGCCGCCGATCCGGAGTCCATGGCGGATGGCCGTGGTGATGTACTCCTTGGCCCTTCGGACGGCCTCATGGACGCTTTTCCCCCGGGCGATTTCCGTGGCGATGGCCGCGGAAAACGTGCAGCCCGTGCCGTGGGTGTCCTTCGTTTCGATGCGGGGGGAGACGAAGGCATGGTCTTCCCGGCCGTCGAAAAGAAGATCGAAGGCGTCCCCTTCCAGGTGTCCCCCCTTGATCACGATGTTTTGCGCCCCCATGCCGTGGAGGATCCTGGCGGCTTCCTTCATGTGGTCCGCCGATGCGATTCTCAATCCCGACAGGGCTTCCGCTTCGGGGATGTTCGGCGTCAGGACGAAGGCCAGGGGCAGGAGGTCCCGGATCAGGGCCTTGACGGCCTCCTCGCGGAGAAGGGAAGCCCCTCCCTTGGCCACCATGACGGGGTCGACGACGAGTTTTTCGATACCGTACTGCCGGATCTTTCCTGCCACGGTTCGGATAATTGCGGAGCTGGACAGCATACCCGTCTTGGCGGCGTCCACGCCGATGTCGGAGGCGACGGCATCGAACTGGGCTTCTATGAACGAGACGGGAACCTCATGGATGCCCTGGACGCCCAGGGTGTTCTGGGCCGTCAGGGCGGTGAGGACCGACATGCCGAACCCCCCCAGAACCGTGATGGTCTTGAGATCCGCCTGGATCCCGGCGCCGCCGCCCGAATCGGACCCGGCGATGGTCAGCACCCTTGCCGTTTTCATCGAACCATTCCTTTCATGTCAGGAGACCTCGCCGAAATAACGGATCACCACGAGTTGTCCCTCACGGACCGTAATCCTTCCCTCCGGCTCCGCCAGGCGGTTGCTGATCCCATAGGGATCTCCCGGTTCCATGGTCCCGTCCGACAGGGGATATTGAAACCCTTCGAGGGTGATTCCCCGGACGCTTCCGGCCAGGGGGAGAAGAGAAACCGTCTCGCCCGGTTTTCCCCGAAGGATCCCCGTCCCGTAAAGAAGGAAAATTTCGCAGGTCGGTTCGACGATCCGGATTTCCGCGTTCCGGGCTCTTCCCAGGTGAAGGAGGGAGATGTTGGCCAGGGCATGATCAATCCTTCCTCCGAGGGCCCCGAGAAGAAAAACGTTGCGGCAGCCTTCATCGATGGCCAGTTCGACGGCCAGGTGGGTGTCCGTTTTGTCCTTTTCCTTCGGGTAGGTCAGAACACGGGTGCCCAGGTCTCGAAAACGGGAGATCTGGTCCGGATCGGCCGAGTCCATGTCCCCGACGATGACCGCCGGCACCCGGTTCAGGGGGGCGAGATGGCGGATCGCGCCGTCGGCGCAGACAAGAAGGGCGCCGTCGTGGCGGTCGAGGAAAACTTTCAGAAAATCCGGATGTTCGATGACACCGTCGGAAAGGACGATAGCCTCTTCCATGAGAACCGTCTTTCTATCGGTATCCGGGATGGGGGGTGAGAAAGGCCATGCGTTGCAGGGGGACGCGGCCGGAAGAAAAAACCGATCTTTGAACGAGATGGCGGTAGTCTCTCCCTTCGCTGGCATTACCCAGATCAGGTTCAAAGGGTATCTCTCAGCTTGTCAGCACCCCTGGAGACCGATTCTATTTTCAAGTGTGATGATTTCGCGAAAGATGCGGACATCTTTCCACGAATTCATTATCTTTGTGAGTCTACTTCAAAATCCTGTCCGTATCAAGAAAAAACCGGAAAGTGAAAGATCCTTTCGGCATTGCGGCTCGTGATTTGTCCCAGTTCCTCCGGTTCCATGCCCCGGATTTCGGCGATTTTCAGGGCCGTATAGACCATATGGGCGGGTTCGTTCCGCTCGCCCCGACGGGGCTGGGGGGTGAGAAAGGGGGCATCCGTTTCGATAAGGAGCCGGTCCATGGGGATCTTTCGCACCACGTCCCGGGTCTCCACCGTATTTTTAAAAGTGATCGTTCCCGGGATGGAGATATGGAAGCCGAGGTCCACACAGGCTTCCGCCATGGCCACATCCCCGGAAAAGCAGTGAATGATTCCCCGGTTCCCGTCCGTGCGCCCGCCTTTCCAGTTTTTCAGGATTCCCAGGGTATCGCCATGGGCATCCCGGTCATGGATGACCACGGGAAGATTCAGGTCGTCCGCGAGGTCGAGCTGTTCCCGGAACCGGCGGAGTTGAAGGGCTTTCGGAGACAGGTTGCGGAAGAAATCGAGGCCGATTTCGCCGTAGGCAACGACTTTTTCACTGCCTGCGAGCGTTCTGAGGGCATCGTAAGTATTTTCGTCGATTGTTTTTGCATCGTGAGGGTGGATCCCCACGACGGCATACACGTCTTCGTATTCCGCCGCCAGGGCTACCGCCCGGCGACTGTCCTCGAGGTCGATGCCGACGGCGACCATTTTCAGGATCCCTGCATCACGGGCCCTCCGAACCACCGACGGACGATCCCGGTTGAAGGCCTTCATCTCGATATGGCAATGGGTATCCACCAGAATCAAGGGGATTCCTAAGCCTCCTCCTCGATGACGATTTCTTCCGCGTTTTCAGAGAGATCGGACAGTCCCTTCAGATATTTGCCAAGCTCCTCTTCCGTCATGGATCCTTCCCGGATTTTTTTGGAAATCACTCTTTTATCCTTGAGTTCATCGGTCACCACTTTCGATCCGATCACCGGGACTACCTCCTTCGTCGATGGAATTCATTGAGATGAGATTTTAAAATCAGGTGTACCTCTATCATTTTTTATGAAAAAGTCAATCCGGTGAACTGCCAGCCCGGTCGGCAGCGGCCGGCTGCTCTGTCCCGCCGGATTCCCGTTCATGGCCCGCCTGTTCCGGCGGGCTCGATGCCGCCATGGTCCGTCATCATATGCCGGATGCCGATTCCCCCCGCTAACGCCCGCCCCTGAGCCTCGGGTCCATGGAGTCCCGGATTCCTTCGCCGAGGAGGTTGAATCCGAGGACGGTGATGAGGATGGCCAGACCGGGAAAGAGGGAAAGCCACCAGGCGATATCGATGTTGTCCTTTCCGGCGGTGAGCATGTTTCCCCAGCTGGGTGTCGGAGGCTGGACGCCGATGCCCAGGAAACTCAGGGCGGACTCCGTCAGGATGGATCCGGCGATCCCCAGCGTGGCCGCCACCAGGATCGAAGCCATGGCATTGGGAAGCATGTGAATGAAAATGATGCGCATATCGCCTGCCCCGATGACCCGGGCGGCCTGGACGAACTCCCGCTCCCGGAGGGTGATGAAGTCCGCCCGCACCAGGCGGGTGATTCCCATCCAGCCCGTCAGTCCGATGATGACCATGATGTTCCAGATGGAGGGTTCGAGAAAGGCGATGACCGCCAGGATGAGGAAAAAGGTGGGAAAGCAGAGCATGATATCCACGAGGCGCATGATGACCGAATCGGCCATCCCCCGATAATAGCCCGACAAGGCCCCCAAAATCGTTCCGATGAGAATGGCGATTCCCGTGGCGACGAATCCGACTTTCAGGGAGATGCGGGATCCCCAGATCATCCGGGTCAGGACGTCCCGGCCGAGTTGATCCGTGCCGAGAATGTGGGCTTGGGAAGGCGGCGCAAGGACTTCCTTCAGATTGATTTCCCCGGGATCATAGGGGGAAAGAAGGGGGGCGAGAAAGGACACGATAAAAAGGAGAAGCACCACGGCGCTTCCCGCCAGGGCGAGACGGTTCCTGGAGAAGCGATACCAGAATTCGTCGAGGAGGCCCGGGTGTTCTTTTTTCATTCAGCCTTCCTTTTTAATCACGAAACCCGGATCCGGGGGTCCGCCAGGGCGTAGAAAAGGTCGGCGAGGAGGTTTCCGATCAGGGTGAGGACCGCGCCGATGAAGAGAATGCCCATGATAACCGGGTAATCACGGGCCATGGCGGACATGTAAAAAAGCTGTCCCATTCCCGGAATGGCAAAAATCGTTTCAAAGATGACGCTTCCCCCGATGAGTCCCGGCACGGAGAGCCCCAGGATGGTGATGACGGGGAGAAGGGCGTTCCGGAGGGCATGGCGGTAAATCACCGTCCGCTCGCTCAACCCTTTCGCCCGGGCCGTGATGATGTAGTCCTGCCGGATCACCTCGAGCATGTTGGACCGCATGTACCTTGAAAGGCCGGCGAGCCCTCCGAAGGCGGACAGGAAGACGGGCAGGATCAGGTGCCTGGCGAGATCGACCTGGGAACTCCAGAAGGGGAGATACTCGTAGTTGACGGAACGGATCCCCGATATGGGAAGCCACCCGAGATGAATCCCGAAAAGGATCATTAACAGAAGGGCCAGCCAGAAGGTCGGTGCGGCGAACCCGATGAAGACGAAGACCCCGGTGATCTTGTCGAAAAGGGAATCCTGGTGCACCGCCGACAGAACCCCGATGGGGATGGCTGCGGCGAAGATGAGGATCAAGGACAGGACGTTGATGGATATGGTGACGGGGAGCCGCTCGAGAATCTTGTCGGTGACGGGCCGGCGGTCCGGCGAAAAGGAGGTTCCGAGATCGAGGACCAAAAGCCGCTTGAGCCACAGGAAATACTGAACATGGATCGGTTTGTCCAGGTCATAGAGGGCCCGGAGGCGCTCCTTCATCTCCGCCGAGGCCCGGGGATTCAGGTCGGTCTGGAGATCCGTCGGGGATCCCGGGGCGATATGAATGACGGCAAAGGAAAGGAGGGTGATCCCGAACAGGAGGGGGACCATGAACAGGAGCCTCTTGGCGATGTACCGGATCAAGAGGCGTCTCCTTGTCCACCGGGAATCGGCTCGTCCAGGGGAAGTCCGATGGAATGCAGGTTGTTCAGGGTTCTCGCGAGGTACGTTTCCGTGTGGGGCTCCAGAGTGTAAATGGGCCGGATGTTCTTCTCCCGGAGATACGAACCGAGAAGGGCGAAGGGGAAGTTCCCTTCTCCCACGGGAAGGTGTTCGTCCGCTTCTCCCTTGTTGTCGTGGAGGTGCACCTCTGCGAGGTAGGAACCGAGGGACTGGAGCCACGGCAGGGGAGGCGTTTTGGCAAAGGCGTTGCAATGCCCCGTGTCGAAGCAGAAACGGAAGTGGGGTGTGGCCGGTATTTCCAGGAACAGCCTCTTCAGAATGCAGGGATCCATCTCGTAAACGTTTTCAATGCACAGAACGGTGTCCTGCTTTTCCGCCAGCTCTATGAGGGGAATCCAGGTTTTTATGCTGTTCCGGATCCAACGGTCCTCGTGGGATGTATAATAGTTCCTGTCAAAGGAGGCATGGAAGACGATCGTGCGGGGCCGGAAAAGGGGCACGAGGTCCAAGACCTGCCGGAACCGTTCCGCCGTCGCCTCCCGGATTCGGGGATCCACCGCTCCCGGGCGGAGATCATAAAAGGGACCGTGAAAGGTGAGGGTGACCCCGGCGCTTCCGAGCCGGTCGGCGATTTTCCGGTAGTCCTTCCGGTTGAACCGGTCGAGGGCGAAACAGTCAAAGCCGATTTCCAGATTTATCTTTTCTTCCAGCACCTTGGGGAGGTACCGGTCGTAGAGATACCGGAAAGGCATGTTGATCTGGACTTTTTGAAGGAGGGGATCCGCCATGGGCACCGGGCCGCTTTTTCATTTCCCATCTCCATATCACAGGTCGTTAATGCCATCAAGGAACGAGTGGCGACCGGATTTCCTTGCTTGCCGAGGAACTTTGTTGTAGAAAAAGGGGACGTCCTTAAATAATTCAATAACTTTTCTCAGAGAAAAGTTATTGAATTATTTAAGGACGTCCCCATATCTTGTCGGGAGGAAGAGTATGGCCGGTGGTGAAAGCATGGCCCCGATCCTGGTCGTCGAGGATGATGGAAAACTGGCCCGGGTGATCCAAGTTTACCTCGAGGGGGCCGGGTACCGGGTCGTTCTGGCCTCCCGGGGCCGGGAGGCCCTGGAGGCCTTTTCCCGGGAACGCCCGCTTCTCGTGATTCTCGATCTCATGCTGCCCGATACGGCGGGGGAGGTCCTGTGCCAGGAATTCCGGAAAGAAGGGAATATCCCCGTCATCATGGTGACGGCGAAATCTTCCGAGGAGGAAAGAATCGCCGGATTCGCCCTCGGGGCGGACGATTACGTCGTCAAACCCTTCAGTCCCCGGGAGCTGGTGTATCGGGTCCGGGCCCTCCTGAAGCGGACCGGCCGGGGAAAAAAGGAGAAGTCGGAACGTCTCTCCTTCAACGGCCGGGATCTGGTTCTGGACGGGGCGACCTACGAAACCTGGAAAGAGGGACAGCCCGTCTTTCTCACCCCGACGGAATTCAAGGTTCTTTTCTCTCTGGCCTCCGCGCCGGAAAGGGTCTGGAATCGGGACCAGTTGATCCGCCGGGCCCTCGGGTACGCCTTTGAGGGGTATGACCGGACGGTGGACGCCCATGTCAAGAACATCCGCCAGAAGATCGGCGACGACCCGAAAAGGCCGGTTTACATTCAGACCATTTACGGAGTCGGGTACCGCTTCGCGGGGAAACGGGACGATGAGGCCTCTCTGGTTTAAGTTTTTCCTGGTTCTTTTTTTCGTAACGCTCATTTCCCTGTCTTCGGCCTTTATCCTCAGGGAAATGATGATGAAGGATTTCAGGGATTTTCTGGAGGGCGACATGCTCGACCGGGCCTACAGCGAAACGGCCCTCCTGGAAGACGATTATGCCCGGCGCGGTTCCTGGGAGGAGGACTCTCTTCGGTATCCGCTGGCGGCGGCCTTTCTCTTCGGCCTCGAAATCCGCCTTGTGGATGAAGAAGGGATGGTTGTAACGGACACGGCCCGGGCTGTCGCAGGGCTTCCTCTTTCCCTGAGAGAAAAAGTAGAGGGGCTTCAGAGGGCCGTCCGGACCGTCCCGACAGGGGAGTTCATACCCTACCCCCTTTTCGATGAAGGCCGGATAATCGGTCATGCCGAGATCCGTTTCCTTCTCCCCGGGAAAATCGCCCTCTTCCAGGAAAGAACCAATCGCTTTCTGGCCCTGTCTTTCCTCATCACCGGTATCCTGGCTCTTGGAGCGAGCTTCTTTTTTTCCAGGGCTTTGACGGCACCTCTGGCCCGGCTTGTGGGCGCCGTTGAGGCCATCGGGAAGGGGGACCTGCGGCGGAGGGTCCCCGTCCGGGGCAAGGACGAGATCGGTCGGCTGTCCGAGTCGTTCAACCGGGCGGCGGACCGGCTGGAAAGCCAGGAAAACCTGAGGAAGCGTCTCCTTTCCGATGTGGCCCACGGGCTTCGCACCCCCGTGTCCATCCTGAAAGGGGAGACGGAGGCCATGGTGGATGGACACCTGCCTCTGAACGTCGCGGGGCTGCAATCGCTTCTCGACGAGGCCGACCGGATGTCGGGGATCATCGGCGGCATCGAGAGCCTGGCCCGGGCGGAAGCCGGATCGGTAACCCTCAGAAAAACCATTGTGGTCATGGAGGATTTTCTTGAAGGGATGATTCTTCGTTTTCGCTCCCTCTTCCGTGATAAAGGGGTGGATCTTTCCATGCAAGTCCAGAAAGGCCTGGAAGTTCCGGCGGACATGGACATGCTGAGGATCATGCTGGAAAATCTCCTCCGGAACGCCCTGGCGGCAACGGACAGAGGGGGGAAAGCGGAAATACGGGCATACCGCCGGGAGGAAGAGGTCCTTATCGATGTGGAGGACACGGGCAAGGGAATCGGTGAAGAAGATCTTCCTCTCATTTTCGAGCGCTTTTTCCGGAAGGCGCCGGGAGGGCTCGGGATCGGCCTCACGATTGTCCGGGAGCTGATCCAGGCCCATGGCGGTTCCGTCGATGTAAAGAGCGGGGAAGGGAAGGGAACGCGATTCACCTTGCGCTTTCCCGCCCTTCACAATGTTTCATGATTCGTTCATTCCTTGTTCACATTCTTCGGGTATTTTCGAACAAAAAGAACATGGAGGTAACAGAATCATGAGAAAGACAGTCATTGCCGTCATGCTGGTGGCCCTCGGGCTTTTGATCGCCACGGCGACCCTGGCCGGACCTTGGGCCGGTGGGGGACCGGGCCGGGGATATGGCCCTGCGGTCAGTTCCGAAGCATTGAAGAATTTCCAGAAGGAAACCCTTTCACTCAGGGATGATCTGGTGACCAGGGAATTTGAACTTCGGGAAGAATATGGGAAGGAAAATCCCGATCTCCAGAAGGTGGCCACCCTGAAAAAGCAGATCGTGGACCTGGAAACGAAGATCGCCGAGTCGGCCCGGAATAACGGGCTCGAAAGAAGGAACGGCCGGGGTCTTTTCCGGGATGACAAGGATGGCCGCGGCGGATACTGCCGCTCCGGGGACGGTTTCCAGCGCGGGTTGGGAACCTGCTGGCGGTAACCTGGGCAACCGGTTCCCCGGGAATTGAAAAGAGACGTTCCCCCGGCCGCCGGCCGGGGGAACCGAAAAATCAGAGGGTCCATGAAACCTCTTGTTGTATTGATTCTATTTTTACAACTTCTTACAGCTTCCCTGCCCGGGATCGCAGAGAGCCGGGAAGGGTTCGGGAGGCCCCACTGCCCTTATGGCGGATACGGCACCGGCCGGCAGTGGGGCTGGTACGGCGCCCGGTCGCCCGTGGAGTCCCCGGAAAAGGCGAGAGCCATCCTTGAGGAATATTTCAAGGGGGATCCCGCCACCGTCGGGGAGATCACCGGACACCCCCTGTTTTTCAAGGCCGTCATTCTGGACCGCCAGGGGGCCGTCCTGGATGTGGTCATCGTCCACCGGGCAACCGGCCGCATCCGTTCGATAGGGGGACGTCGATAGGGGACGTTTCCCTGTGCCTTTGACATTCGGGGTTGATTTTCTTATACTTGTCCTTGTCGGGGCATGAAAGGGAGGGTCAGGTAATGAAAAGAATAAGGATCGGAAAGGCCTGTCCCCAAAATATCCGCCTCATGACCGGAAGGTGTTTGTCAGCCGGCTTCCCCTGTCGAGTTGCGGCAAGTGTGAAGTGATCGCCACCGTCTCAACCCGTCATTCGCCCCATGCTGCGGAGCCGTATAAGGAACTGGCCGAAAAGGGCAGGGCCGTCGGGGCCGATGCCGTCTTCGACGCCAGACGAAGAATCGAAGCCTCCCGAGGTCACCAGTCCTTTACCGGCTACGGTGTCGCCGTGAGAATCTTGGACCCTGCCGCTGTGGATTTCAGCGAAGAGAACGGGCGCTGGCTCTGACCCGTCACGGGGCGGATCATCGAAAATCGAAGGGATCAATGAATTACGAGAACCAGGCATTACGGGCATGCCTCGAAGTGGGAAAGGCCCTGACGTCCACCCTGAAACTTAACGACATCCTCGACCTCATTATGTTGAAGGTGAGCGAGCTGATTGCCGCCCAGAACTGGTCGCTTTTGCTCCGGGACGAAACAACGGGTGAACTGAGTTTCGAAATTGTGGTCGGCTTGGAAAAGAAAACCGTTCAGGGAGTCCGTCTTCATCGGGGCGAGGGTATTGCCGGTCATGTGGCGGAAACAGGAGAGGCGGCGTTCCTGAGCGATCTGAGCAAAAATGTAAAGTTCAGCGGAAGGATCGACGGGATTACGGGATTCAGGACGGAATCCATCGCCTGCTTTCCCATGAAGGTCCGGGACCGGGTTCTCGGCGTCATTGAGATCGTCAATGTGAGGGAGATGAAAACCTTCGAGGAAAAATTCGCTCCCGTTCTGACCATCCTGGCCGATTACGGGGCCATAGCCGTCGAGAACGCCCGGCTTTTCGAGAGGATCCGCCGGATGACCGTGACCGACGAATATACGGGGCTCTACAATGCCCGGTATCTCCATGAGACGCTCGACATCCTCATGGAACAGGCCCGGGAAAACGAAGGGGATCTGGCGGTCGCGTTCATGGATATGGATAATTTCAAGAGCGTAGTGGATGCCCACGGCCATCTTCTGGGGAGCCGGGTTCTGTCCGAGGTGGGCCGGGTCATCCTGTCCTGCCTTTCGCCATCGGACATCCTTGTCAAATACGGGGGGGATGAGTTCGTCCTTCTCATGCCCGGAAGAGGCCGAAAGCAGGCCGTTATTCTCGTGAATGCCGTTCGGAAGGCGGTGCGCTCCGCCTGGTATCTTGAGTCAACGGGGAGTCCTGTCCGACTGACCGCCAGTTTCGGCGTCGCTGTCTTTCCCTCGGACGCGGGAACGAAACGGGATCTGCTTTCCAGGGCGGACCAGGCCATGTACGAGGCCAAGCGTTCATCAAAAGACTGCGTCAAGAAGGGGGGACGTCCTTAAATAATTCAATAACTTTTTTTAAAAAAGTTATTGAATTATTTAAGGACGTCCCCTTTTTGAAGCTTTTTAAAGATACCAATATGTATTAAAATAATTCCCATCTCGGGGAGCGTCCCCCTGTTAATCGTCAAAAAACATACGGATATGTATTAATCAACAATCTGTATGACCGTTGTGTTGTATCTCTCCTGCCGGCTGTATGCGCCTTGTTGGTAATATAATAAGTAATTCAGATGTGTTATGGCTTACCTTCCCTGGTGGCATGCCGATTGCTATCTCCATCACTGTCCTTGTTTCGTTGTCGAAATAATAAATCGCAGTGGAGGTGAGTCATGAATGCTGGTGACACAACGTGGGTTCTTGTCTGTTCCGCCCTGGTCTTCCTGATGACCCCGGGGGTGGCCTTCTTTTACGGCGGAATGGCACGGCGGAAGAACGTCCTGTCTCTTCTGATGCAGTGCTTCTTTATTATCTGTCTCGTCAGCCTGCAGTGGGTCCTGTTCGGTTACTCCCTTTCCTTCGCTCCCGATATGGGAAAAGGTTTGATCGGGACTCTCGAATGGATGGGCCTCAGGGGGGTGGGATTCGATCCCAACCCGGATTATGCCGGGACGATCCCCCATCTTACGTTTATGATCTTTCAGGCCATGTTTGCCATCATCACGCCCGCTCTCATCGTGGGCGCCTTTGCGGAAAGAATCAAGTTTTCCGCCTTCGCGATTCTGGTCCTCCTGTGGACGACCCTGGTATACGATCCCATCGCCCACTGGGTCTGGGGTGTCGGGGGGTGGCTCCGGGATATCGGCGCCCTTGACTTTGCCGGGGGTATCGTTGTTCACGTGAGTTCCGGGGTCTCCGCCCTCGTCATGGCCATTCTGATCGGGAAAAGGGTGGGTTATGAAAAACAGGCTTTTGTGCCCCACAACCTTCCCTTTACCGTTCTCGGCGGTGCCCTGCTGTGGTTCGGCTGGTTCGGTTTCAACGCGGGCAGTGCCCTCGGTGCCGGCGGGCTGGCGGCCAATGCCTTTGTCACGACAAACACGGCCGCGGCGGCCGCCGGACTGACGTGGGCCCTGGTGGAGTGGCACCAGCATGGGACGCCCACGGTCCTGGGCATTGTGACAGGGGCTCTGGCGGGTCTCGTGGCGATTACCCCGGCCTGTGGTTTCGTGAGTCCCATGTCGGCCATCGCCATCGGTATCCTGGCGGCCGCATTCTGCTACCTTGCCGTGACGGTGTTGAAGCCCAAACTCGGGTATGACGATTCTCTGGATGTCTTCGGGGTTCACGGTGTCGGTGGAATGTGGGGAACCATCGCTACCGGTCTGTTTGCCGAGACGGCCGTCAATTCCGGAGGGGCTGACGGGCTTCTTTTCGGGAATGTCCATCTTTTTCTCGTCCAGTGCGTCTATCTTCTCGCCTGCGTATGCTACGCGGTGGTCATGACCTGGGTTCTCTTCAAGTTAGTTGACGCCCTCTTCGGGGTGCGGGTGAAAAAGCAGGATGAACTGGTGGGCCTCGATCTGACGCAACATCACGAAGCGGCCTACACCGTTTTGGAATAGGAGGAACGAACGATGAAATACATCATTGCCATCATTCAGCCCCATAAGCTGGAAGAGGTCACTCAGGCCCTCGAGGAAGTGGAAGTGAACCTCATGACCGTATCCACCGTCCTCGGGCGGGGGCGGCAGAAAGGTCACACCGAGGTCTACCGGGGTGTGAAGGAAGTGGGAACGCTCCTGAAGAAGGTGAAGCTCGAGATCGCCGTCAACGAGGACTTCGTGGAACCCACCATGGAAGCCCTGATCAGAGGGGCCCGTAGCGGAGACGGGGAAGTGGGGGACGGGAAAATCTTCGTTCTCGATCTTTTCGACGTCGTCCGGATCAGCTCGGGTGAACGGGGCGGCAAGGCGATCGGCTGAGAGAAGGGAGAAATCGATAGGAGAGCGAAGGATTTTAAGAAACTGGAAATAGACGGGGTCTGGATTTCACGAAAATCGGCGAAAGGGAGGAGGCGTTCCTGTCCCGATTGGAAGTGAAACAATGACAGTCAAAGAGGCCCCCGCCGGCGCGACGGGGGCCTCCTCCTGTGTTCAAACGTTCAGGGGATCTGCTTGGAGGATGCGATTTTATCCTATCCCAAACCGAATTCCCTTCTTTCAGAGATTAAGTTCAGTCGTTTCATCTTTTTTCTGAGTCCTTCCCGGCTGATTCCGAGGATCCTGGCCGCCTTCGTTTTGTTGCCGTTGCTCTTCCTGAGAATTTCCACAATGACCTCCTTTTCCCCCTTCTGGAAGGACGGGGCGGGAGGCTCCAGGAGCTGCCTGTTCAAAAAGTCCTTTAAATCTTCCGAGAGGTCCCGGAGTGTGATCGTATCGGAACATGACAGGGCGGTGGCCCGCTCCACCTCGTTTCGAAGTTCCCTGACGTTTCCCGGCCAGGGGTAATCCACGAAGAAATCAAGGACCGTTCTGGACGGTCTTTTAAAATCCCGTGCGTGTGTGCGGCCGCATTCCTTCAGGAAATGGTCCGCCAGAATGGGGATGTCCTCCTTTCTTTCCCGGAGAGGCGGAATGTGAACCTGGATCACATTCAAACGATAAAAGAGATCTTCCCTGAATCGCTCTTCCCTCACTTCTTCCTTGAGATTTTTGTTGGTTGCCGCGATGATTCTTATGTCCACGGGGATGGGCTTTCGGGCGCCCAGCCTTTCAATCTGGCGGTCTTCAATGACTCTCAGGACCTTGGCTTGAATGTTCAACGGCATATCGCCGATCTCGTCGAAGAAGAGGGTTCCCTTGCAGGCCATCTCCATTTTTCCGATTCTTTTCCCCACGCCTGTGGCGACGCCCTTTTCTATTCCGAAAATCTCGCTTTCGAAGATGGCTTCCGGGACGGCGGCGCAATTGATGGCAATGAAGGGCATGGTCCTCCGCCGGCTGTTATAGTGAATGGCCTTGGCGATCAGTTCTTTACCTGTTCCCGTCTCACCTGTGATGAGGATATTGGAGGAAAGATCGGCGATTTTTTCGATCCGTTTCTGGATATTCCTGATTTCCTCGCTTTTCCCGAGAATTTCGATCGGGCAGGGGCATTTTCCATCGACCTCCTTCCTGACAGGCCGACGGTCCATGAGCCTCGGTTTTCTCGCCGGGGCCGCGGGTTGACCCGTCACCATCGGGTTTTCTTCGATTCCTTCCCGATACAAGGCATGGGCATCAAGTCTCACCATCATCATACCGAAAGCCTCGGCCAGTCTCGATACCACGGGAGGGTATTTCCCCGACTTCGTGAATTCGAAAATATCATCTTTCGCGCTGTGTTTTCTCATGGGGATTTTCTCACAAAGATCCACAAGATTGCTCAGAACCCCCTGCGTACGCTTGTCCATCTCCATATTGACGTCCATGTTCCGCTCCTTCTTCCCTTTTTCCCCGTCCCCACAGGGACCCTCCATCCGATGGTTGGATACTAAGACATCATTTAAGGGAGATCAAAGCATATTGGACGAATCAGACATAATATGTGGTGAACCGACCTTGAGGGCCAATTTCAATTGTCAACTGCCAACTTGACGTGGCCAACCGGCGGGGGGAAATCCATGAAGATCAGGGCCTGAACTCGATGATGCTGCCGATGACCAGTTCCCGGAAGCGCTGATAACCGGCCCGCCCCAGGGAAAAGGGAGTGGGAATGTCCGCCAGGTAGATTTCGGCTTTCCGGGACTGGGTCGACCAGGAACGAACATGGTGCCGGTTGATCATGAGGGAGCGGTCCAGGGTGATGAAAGCCTCCCCGGGAAGTCGGTTTTCCCAGACCCGCAGCGAGCATCGGATCATGTATCGTCTGCCCCGGATATCGATCACGTGAGTGTAATTCCCCTCCGTTATAACGGCGGCGATATCCATGACGGGCAGGAAAAGTGCTTTTTTCCCCGTGTTCAGGAACACCTGGTCGCTGGAGGAAAGAAGCGTTTCCGTTTCCGTAGGGAGGGATGAACGGGCGGCTGCCCTTTCCAGGGTGCTTCCGAGTCGTTCCGGGTCCACGGGTTTCAGGAGGTAATCCAGGGCATTGACCTCAAAGGCTCGTATGGCGAACTGGTTATAGGCCGTGACAAAGATGGTCAGCGGGGGGTCCTCCAGCCGATCGAGGAGATCGAATCCGGAACCCCCGGGCATCTGGATGTCCAGGAAAAGAAGATCGGGGTGCGTCGCGGCGATCCCCTTTTGCGCCTCCGCGGCATTCCGGGCTTCTCCGACGACCTGGACCCGGGGATGGTCTTTCAACAGATCCCGGAGATTTTCCCGGGCCAACCTCTCATCGTCGACGATAAAGGCACGAAGGGGACTTTCAGGCGACTCTTTCATTTTTCTGATCCTTCAGGGGGATTTCCACGGTCACATGGACCCATCCGTCTGTTTCTTCGCGGTTCAGCCGGTAATGACCGTCATAAGCCAGATTCAGCCGCTTCCGGAGATTGTCGAGTCCTACGCCGTCTCTCTTCTCCGTCCGCTCTTCCCGGGGAATCCATCGGCCCGTGTTGGCGACCTCGATCCTGAGCCTCTCACCGGCGATCCATCCGTAAATCCGGATCGTGAGGGGCATGGCCGATGTCTTCATGCCGTGCTTCACGGCATTTTCCACCAGGGGCTGGAGGAGGAGTTCGGGAACGGGGATGTTCTGGATTTCCGGAGTCGCATGGATGGTAATGGCAAGATCCTCCTCAAATCGGACTTTCTCCAGGCTGAGGTAGCTTTCAATGGTTCCCAGCTCCTCCTTCAGGGGAACGAAACCGGAGACGCTGGCGGAAAAGGTGGAACGGAGATACCGGGAAAGCTGATGAATGAGCTTTGTGATCCGCTCCGGGTTTTTTCTTGACAGTACGTCCAGGGAGTTCAGAACATTGAACAGGAAGTGGGGATTGATCTGGTACCGGAGGGTTTCAAGCCTGGACTGGACAAGACGCCGTTCCGTTTCCTCCGCCCGGCGCAATTCCTCCTCTCTGGCCTTCTGCTCCGTCCTGTCGTCCAAAATGCCCTGAATCCGAAGGATTCTTCCCTTCCCGTCCCGATCCGCCCTGGCGTAGATCATTCCGCACCGGGGGGTCCCGTCCCGGCGATGGAAAAGAATTTCAAAATTGGTTACCACGCCGCGGGAACGCAAGGCGGCGATGAGCACATTTCTCCGTTCGATCCTGTAGAATTCCGTGACGCTTCTGCCGATGATCTCATCCGGAGCGTCATAACCGAGCAGGCCCGCCAGGGCGGGATTGGCGTTGATGAGGATGCCGTTGGGGTCGGTGATGAAGATCCCTTCCACGGCGTTTTCGAAGATTCCCCGGTACATCCGTTCCGCCTTCTCCAGGGCGACGCGGTTTCCCTGCAGGTTTTCCGCCATGGCATTCAATCCCAGGCCGAGGCGGACGATTTCATCGTGACCTGTGAAGGCGAGTCTCCGTTCCAGATGCCCCGCCCCGATTTCCCCGGCGAAGGCGATGCATTCCTGGAGTCTCCTGAGAAGAGGATGGGCCATGAGAAAAACGGTGGCGGACATGGCGACGAGCATGATGACGAGAGTCACCAGGGTTACCTGTCCCATCGCCTGAATCGGAGCGAGGACCTCTTTCAGGGGCCTTTCCACGACGAAGAACCACTCCGGTTCACGGTTCTTGAGAAACGCCGCCAGCCGGGGTCCCGATTTCGATTCATACTCGATGAATCCTTTTTCCCGGTCCATCTGCTCTGCTGAAAAGGGAATTTCCGGAGGTTCATAGGGCCTTGTTCCCATGACATTGATGACCGGATGGTCTTCAGGAATATTGCCGTCCATCCCGGGATGGAAGAGGTAAGCGCTGCTTTCGGGGGTGATCTTGTGGAACCGGAGGAAGTTTTCGTTGAAATACTCCAGATCGACGACGGACCGGATGACGGCGGTGGTCCGGCCGATGTCTTTCACGGGGACGTTGACGACGATGCAGGGACGTCCGGTGCCCTGGCTGACGAGAATCGGGGAGATCCGGGTCTCACCGGCCAGGGCGGCCTGGAAGTCGAAACGTAAGGAGATGATTTCCTTCATGAATGTCAGGCCTATGCGGTTGGGGAAGGAGGAGGCGATGCATCGAGCCTCACGATCGATCAGATTGATGGACTGATAGACTTTCCCTTCATTCACGGCGGCCTGAAAATAACGGCAGGTTGTGGCGACAAGATCCGGGTTGTCCGGGGACTGAATGGTCTGGTGCACCAGGGGGAGTTCCGCCATAACCTGAAGATCCCTTTTCAGAAAATCCAGGGTGGTTGTGCTTTGGGCGGCGATGAGGAGGACGATGCGTTCCATTTCCGCCCGGGCTGTGGATTCCAGCTGCTTTTTTGCGAAGAAGTAGGTCGCAGCGGAGGAAAGAAATATACCGGAGGTGATGATCAGTCCGAGGACAATGAGGAATTTCGTTCTTGTCTTCATAGTCGGAATAGTGAAGAAGGAAAAACATTTACACGACATTACCAGAGGAGCGGCAATTTCGGCAAAGTATTTTTGTCCAGGGAGAATTGCATCGCCGGCAAAAAGGAAATATATAATACATCATCGTTGATTTTACGGAACGGGGGAACCCCATGGTTTTTCGCAGCGACAAACCCATGACCTTCGATACGGTGGCCCGCATGGCGATCGGTGCCGCCCTGATCTACGGAACGATCCGCCTTCTGGGATATCTGAGTGACGTCCTTATTCCTTTTGCGGTGGCCCTTCTTCTGGCCTACATGATCCATCCCCTCGTTCTGATGGTGGAAAGAAAATTGAAAAACCGCTTCTTATCCGTCCTGGCCGCCCTCCTCATGGTCATCGGGGGGATCACGGCCCTGATCCTTTTCATCGTACCTCTGGTGGCGGACGAGGTGAGCCACATGGGGCAGATCCTCGCGGGAATCGTCAATGACTCGGCCATCGCGGAACGGGCGGCGAAATATCTGCCGGCCAACTTCTGGGAGGCCCTCCGGGAATATTTTGCCCGGGAAGACGTCCAGGCCTTTTTTCGAACCGACCGGTTCATCACCCTCCTGGAAGGAACGGCCCGGAAATTCCTTCCCGGCCTGTGGGGAGTCATCACCGGCACGGCGAGTTTTCTCCTCGGGCTTATCGGCCTTTCCATCATCGGCCTCTATCTCGTCTTCATATTGATGGATTATGAGAAAGTTTCCGATGCCTGGCGGAATTCCCTGCCGCCGAAATACCGCCACGGGATCATTGCCTTCGTGAATGATTTCAGGCTTTCCATGGACCGTTACTTCCGGGGCCAGGCCCTCGTGGCCTCCATCGTGGGGCTTCTCATGGCGGCGGGGTTCTGGCTCATCCATCTTCCCCTGGGCGTTCTCCTCGGTCTTTTTATCGGTCTTCTGAACATGGTTCCCTATCTTCAGCTGGTCGGGCTCGTTCCGGCCTTCATCCTGGCCCTGTTTTATTCCCTGGAAACAGGCACGAGCCTGTGGTTCTGTCTCGGAATGACGGGCCTGGTTGTTCTTGTTGTCCAGGTTATTCAGGATACCGTTCTCGTTCCCCGGATCATGGGGAGGGTGACGGGACTGAACCCGGTCATGATCCTTCTTTCCCTCTCCATCTGGGGCAAACTCCTCGGCCTTCTCGGGCTCCTCATGGCCATTCCCGTGACCTGTCTTCTCCTGGCCTATTACCACCGCATGATGGGCCGGGGCGATCCTGAGGCGGCCGGGAATATCCAGCCGTAATCCCCTCGTTATCGATCTCCCGCCGGAAGAAAAGGGCCTGCCCGTTGAAATCCCTTTTTCCCCATGGTAAGAGACTCCATCCATTCAGAAAAGGGGAATGCCATGAAAGGGGAATATCCCGTCGTTGTCGCATCGGGCCAGGTCACCCTACATCCGGAGGAAATCGACTCCTCCGTCCATGCCCTCCAGGTGGCGGCCCTGGCGGCCGGGAAGTGCGCGGAAGATTCGGGAGACCCCTCGATTCTCCGCCGGGTGGACAGCCTCACCCTCGTCAACATGTTTTCCGGATCCTATGAGGACCCGGCGGGTGAGTTCTGCGGGATGCTGGGAATCCGTCCTTCCATCCGCGAATATACGGCCATCGGCGGAAACACGCCCCAGTGGCTTGTGAACCGCGCCGCCGACAGGATCGCCCGGGGGGAGATTTCCATGGCTCTCCTGGCCGGTGCGGAGGCCATGACGTCTCTTCCCCGGAACCGGAAGGAGAACTGGCTGAACCCGCCGTCGGAAGAAGAGATGGCTTCCCTCGGGATGGTCGGCGACACCCGCTGGGGATCGGATTCCCATGAAATGCTCCACGGCCTTCATTATCCCATCCAGGCCTATCCTCTCTTCGAAAACGCTCTCAGGGCCCGCTGGGGAATGTCCCTGAGGGAACACCGGTCCTTCCTGGCCCGTTATTGCCACCATCTTTCCATCGTGGCCGCCGGCAATCCCCTGGCCTGGTTCCGGACACCCCGAAGCCTGGATGAACTTGAAGAAGATTCCCTCGAGAACCGGATCATTGGTTTCCCTTATACGAAACGGATGAACCCCATCATGCAGGTCAACCAGGGGGCGGCGGTTCTGGTGACCGGTGCCGCGACGGCCCGGAGGCTTTCCATTCCCGAAGAAAGATGGGTTTATCTCCACGGGGGGGCCGACAGGACGGAAGCGTGGTTTCTTTCCCAACGTCAGGACTTTCACTCCAGCCCCGCCGCCCGGGAGGTGGGCCGGGAGGCCCTGCGGATGGCGGGGAAATCTCCGGAGGACATCGACTTTTTTGACCTATACAGCTGTTTCCCCAGCGCGACGGTCCTTCAGGCCCTGGAACTCGGTTTTTCCCGGGAGACCCTTCCCGCGTGTTCCATTACGGGGGGTCTTCCCTATTTCGGGGGCCCCGGAAACAATTATACGATGCATGCCATTGGTCACGCCGTGGAGCGTTGCCGGCGGGAGCCCGAATCCTTCGGTTATGTGAGCGCCATGGGATGGTACCTGACGAAGTTCTCGGCGGGGGTCTACAGCTGCCGTCAACCTTTGAAGCCCTGGAATCGCCGGGACGGGGCGGTTCCGAATAATCAGACGGGTGCGACGGCGGGTCCGGCGTTGGAGATGATTCCCCGGGGACCGGTTGTTGTGGAAACCTACACGGTTATGCATGATCGGGGGGGGGAGCCCGTATCGGCCCTTGTCGTGGGCCGGCTTCCCGATGGAAAGCGCTGCTGGGCGAACACGGAGCGGGATGCGGATCTCTTCCGGGCCATGGAGTCGGAGGAATTTGTGGGACGGCAGGGATGTGTCCGGCCGGGAAACGGGAGTTCCCCGAACAGGATCCGATTCTGATCGGTGAATCCTCCGGGGCCTGCTTTGTTGCAGGATCATGGGAATCGTGCCGAGACTCCCGAATCCGGATTCGAGCGTACCTCCGCCCGCTTGATTACACAGGGAATTTCCAGCCCATGCAGAGGCCCCTGACGGGTAGCCATTTCTTGGATTTTTTTCTTCATGTTTTTTTCTTCATGGCGGAGGATTCTTTTTTTATCTATAATACCCGTCAACGGTTCAGAGGTCCGTGAAAGGAGGTGCCGTTCATGAACTGGTTGAGGCGGAAAGACTGGTCCCCCTATTTGGCCGGGGCCCTGGCGGGGCTTGTGATGGCGGCTTCCGTCTGGGTTTCGGGACATTATTTCGGGGCCTCCACGAGCTATGTCCGGACGGCGGGCTATATTGAAAGGGCCTTCGACCCGGACCGGGTGTCGTCGAATGATTACTTCACCAAGACGAAAATCAAGGTGGACTGGCAGATGATGTTTCTCGTCGGCATCCTCCTCGGATCCTTCGTTTCGTCACGCCTGTCCGGAGATTTCCAGGTCGTCATGGTGCCGCCCATGTGGCGGGACCGGTTCGGGCCGGGTGCGCTGAAAAGGATTTTCATCGCTTTTTCCGGCGGCGTCCTGGCCATGTTCGGGGCCCGTCTCGCCGACGGCTGCCCGAGCGGTCACGGTCTGGGCGGTCTGGCCCAGATGTCCGTCAGCGGGTATATTTCCCTCCTTTGTTTCTTTGCCGCCGGTGTCCTTGCGGCAAGGTTTCTTTATGAGAAAGGAGGCCGGTGATGGATCTTCTATACGGCATCATGACGGGTTTCCTTTTCGGTTTTCTCATGCAGAAGGCCCATGTCATCCGGTACGAAAAGCAGGTCGGGGCCATGCGCCTTCTCGACTTCACCATTTTCAAATTCATGCTGAGCGCCGTCATCGTGGCCATGATCGGGATTTATTTATTGAAGGACCACGGTCTGGTGGAATTGAGCGTCAAGACGACCATTTTAGGGGCCAACATCATCGGCGGGATCTTCTTCGGCATGGGCTGGGCGGTCGTGGGATACTGTCCCGGGACGGCCGCCGGCGCCCTGGGGGAGGGGCGGTGGGACGCGCTGGCGGGAGTCTTAGGCATGCTCGCCGGGGCGATGGTCTATGCCGAGGCTTATCCCCTCATGAAGAAAACAGTCCTGACCTGGGGGAACCTGGGAAAGATCACATTGCCTGAGGTGCTCGGATTGAATCCCTGGGCAGTCATCGGGGGACTGTCCGTTCTGTTTGTCCTGCTTTTCGTCGTCTTTGAAGCGCGGAAGAAGTAACGGCGAAATAAAAAAAATTGACAGGACCGAAAAACTCTGTTATCCAGACCGAAACTGCGGGTCCGGTGAATAGATCGATGTCACAGAGATTGAATCATATCATGAACTGGTGGTGGTGGAGCCACAGGGAGGGGTCCGTCCACCGCTGAGACGCATGAATTGTACATGAAAGGCCGTGGAAGATCCTGACTTCCACGGCCTTTTTCTTTTCGGAAAGAAATAAGGAAAAGGCCGTGCCGACGATCATCGACACGGCCTTTTTCATGTCAACGAGGAGAGAGATGCATTACCCGAAATTCGAAACCTTTGAGAAGATGGCGGTGAAGGGAAACCTGATTCCCCTTTGCCGGGAGATCCTGGCGGACCTGGAAACGCCGGTGTCCGCCCTGAGAAAACTGGCCTCCCGAAAGCACGTGTTCCTCCTGGAAAGCGTGGAGGGCGGTGAGAAATGGGGACGGTACTCCTTTCTCGGAGCCGATCCCCGGATCGTCTTCAGCGTTCGGGGTGATGAGGTTCACATCGAGCGGAACGGGGCGACCAACACCCGGAAGCATGAGGGAAATCCCCTGGGTTTCCTGAGGGAAGTCATGGCCGCCTACCACCCTGTTCCTCTGGAGGGACTGCCCCGGTTCTATGGGGGGGCCATCGGGTTTCTCGGTTATGAGATGATCCGTTTCTTCGAGAAGATTTCCCTCGGAACGGACGGGAAAAATCGGGATGATGCCGTATTTCTTCTGACCGACACCGTGGCGGTTTTCGACAACGTGAAACACACCATCAAGGTGGTGGCGACGGTTCACACCGACGAAAGGGGAACCCTGAAGGAACTCTACGACGAAGGGATCCGGAAAATCGATGCACTCATTGAAATCCTGGAGGGCCCCAGCCCGCCCGAGACAAGACCTTCAAGGAAGGGAAAGGAGACGGATCCCCCCTCCGTTCAATCCAACATGGACCGGGAAGGTTACGGGGCCATCGTGAGGAAGGCGAAAGAGAGGATTGTCGAGGGGGACATCATCCAGGCCGTTCTTTCCCGGAAGATCGAGGGCCGGTGCGAGGCCGATCCCGTGTCCCTCTATCGGGCGCTGCGGTTCATCAACCCCTCCCCCTATCTTTTCTTCCTGAAACTGAGGGACCTTTACCTCATCGGATCCTCCCCGGAGATCCTGGTCCGCCTGGAAGAGGGGGTGGTGGACCTGAGACCCATCGCGGGAACCCGGAGGAGGGGAGGAAGCGAGCAGGAGGATCGCCGGCTTGCCGACGAGCTTCTCCGGGATGAGAAAGAGCGGGCCGAGCACGTCATGCTCGTTGACCTCGGGAGAAACGATCTCGGCCGGATCGCCCGTACCGGGTCCGTTCAGGTGACCCAGTACATGGTGGTGGAGAAATATTCCCACGTGATGCACCTCGTGTCCCATGTCCAGTCGGAGCTGGCCGGCGGGAAGGATGCCTTCGATGTGATCTCGGCGGTCTTCCCGGCGGGGACCCTGACGGGGGCGCCGAAAGTGATGGCCATGAAGATCATCGACGAACTGGAGGCGGCGCCCCGGGAAGCTTACGGGGGAGCCGTCGGGTATATCAGTTTTACCGGAAACATGGACCTGTGCATCACCATACGGACGATGGTCCTTCGGGAAGGCCGCCTGTCGATCCAGACGGGCGCCGGGATTGTGGCCGATTCCGATCCCTCTGCGGAGTTCGACGAAACGGAAAGCAAGGCGAAGGCTCTCCTCGAGGCGGTGCGGATGGCTTCGACGGGTCTCGATATCCGGCATAAAATGGAGGAGAAACGATGATTCTGATGATCGATAATTACGATTCCTTTACTTACAACCTCGTCCAGTACCTCGGACAGCTCGGCGAAGACGTCCTGGTGCGCCGGAACGACGAGATCACCCTGGACGAGATGGAGGCGATGAGCCCCGAGGCCCTCTTTCTGTCCCCCGGGCCCTCTTCGCCGAAGGACGCGGGGATCACGGTGGATACGATCCGGCATTTTTACCGCCGTCTTCCCATCCTGGGGATCTGCCTCGGCCACCAGGCCATCGGGTACGCCTTCGGGGCCCGGGTGGTCAAGGCGCCCCGGCTGATGCACGGGAAGACTTCGCCGATACTGAACGACGGCCGGACGATTTTCCAGGGGCTTCCCAACCCTTTCACGGCCGGCCGGTATCATTCCCTCATCGTGGAGCGGGAGTCGCTTCCTTCCTTCATTGAGGTCAGTGCTGAAACGGAAGAGGGAGAGATCATGGCTATCCGTCACCGGGACTATCCCGTGGAAGGGGTCCAGTTTCACCCCGAGTCCGTCCTGACCCCGAACGGGAAGCGACTGATTCGGAATTTTCTTAATTCCGTGACTTGAGGATCCACTCATCGTGCCGTCTTCGGGGGCGCCATGAAGCCCGCGCAGGGCGGCCCTTCAGGGGTGCCGTTTTAACGACGAAGGCTGTTTTACCATTAAGGAGGAAGATATGATCAAGGAAGGAATTGCTAAAGTGGTCGGGCGGGAGGACCTGGCGGAATCGGAAATGATGGACGTCATGCGGGAGATCATGGAAGGCCAGGCGACGCCGGCCCAGATCGCCGCTTTTATCACGGCGCTCCGCCTCAAGGGCGAAACGGTGGAGGAGGTGACCGGAGCGGTGCGGATCATGCGCCAGAAGGCGACCCGGATCGACGCCCGCGCCTCCGTCATCGTGGATACCTGCGGCACGGGCGGGGACGGAAGAAGCACCTTCAATATCTCGACGACCGCCGCCTTCGTCGTCGCCGCCGCGGGGATCACCGTGGCCAAGCACGGCAACCGGGCCGTCTCCAGCGGCTGCGGGAGCGCCGATGTCCTCGAGGCCCTGGGGGTCAATGTGGACGCCCCGCCCGATGTGGTGGAAGAGTGCATCCACGAAACGGGCATGGGGTTCCTTTTCGCCCCGAAACTGCACGGCGCCATGAAGTACGCCATCGGCCCGAGAAGGGAGATCGGGATCCGGACCATATTCAACATGCTCGGGCCCCTGACGAACCCCGCCGGGGCCAACTGCCAGCTTATCGGGGTCTACGACGCCGGCCTCACGGAAATGTTCGCCGGGGTCCTGAGAAACATGAAAGCGAAGCGGGCCTTTGTCGTTTACGGTTACGACGGCCTCGACGAGGCGACGGTCACCGGCGAGACCCGGGTTTCGGAGCTGAAGGACGGGCTCGTATCGACTTATAACATCAACGCCGCCGAGTATTTCGGGGATGTCTACCCGGCGGAATCCCTCCGGGGAGGCGACGGGGCGACCAACGCCGAGATCACCAAGGCCGTCCTGGCGGGCAGGAACGGGGCCCCCCGGGCGGTGGTTCTCCTGAACGCGGCCCTGGCCATCGTCGCCGCGGGAAAGGCCGGCACCGTGAAAGACGGCATCGCCCTGGCGGCGGAAGCGGTCGACTCCGGGGCGGCCATGAAAAAACTCCAGGCCCTCATCGAGGTGAGCAACCGGTGACCTGTTCATGATCCTTGAGAAGATCGTCCAGTCGAAGAGGGAAGAAGTGGCCCGTCTGAAATCCCGGGAGAGCCTCGAAACGCTCCGGGCGAAAGCGGCGGATCTTCCGCCCTGCCGGGACTTCCGGGGAGCCCTCGCCGCCGGGGGCGTCTCCGTCATTGCGGAGATCAAAAGGAAATCGCCGTCGAAAGGGATCATCGCCCGGAACTTCGACCCCGTCGGAACGGCCCGTCTCTATGAACGGGAAGGGGCCGCGGCCGTTTCCGTCCTCACGGACCGGGACTTTTTCGGCGGGGAAAAGGAGCACCTGGCCCGGGTGAGGCGGATGGTCCGCCTTCCCCTCCTCCGGAAGGATTTCATCATCGACCCCTGCCAGGTCTATGAAAGCCGCCTGCTCGGGGCCGACGCCCTTCTTCTCATCGCTTCCATCCTCGGAACGGAAGAGCTCACCGGGCTTATTCGACTGGCGGAGGAAACGGGCCTGGAGACCCTCGTGGAAGTCCACGGGGAAGAGGACCTGGAGAAGGCCCTGGCCGCCGGGACCGGACTCCTCGGGATCAACAACCGGGATCTCGGGACATTCGTCACGGACCTGTCGGTGAGCGAGCGCCTGGCCCCTCTGATCCCTCCGGGCCCGGTGGTGGTGAGCGAAAGCGGCATCCGGAACCGGGCCGATGTGGCGCGGCTGGAACGGGCGGGGATTCGGGCGTTTCTCATCGGCGAAGCCCTGATGTCCGAAATGGACCCGGGGAAGAAACTCAGGGAGTTTCTCGGAAAATGACGGAAATCAAGATCTGCGGAATCACCTCGTTACGGGACGCCCTTGCGGCTGCCGAGGCCGGTGCCGACGCCCTGGGGTTCATTTTTCATCCTGCGAGTCCCCGCTTCGTCCCGCCGGAAACGGTGAAGGCCGTCGTCGGGGCCCTGCCGCCGGAAACGGTGACCGTGGGTGTTTTCGTGGACCGGGACGCCCGGGAGATCGAGGCGATCCGCGCCTATTGCGGCCTGGACCTGGTCCAGCTTCACGGCAGAGAGTCCCTGCCGGCGATCCGGCATTTTTCCCCGGGACGGGTCATCAAGGCCGTCAGCGGTTTCGCCCGGGGATCACGTGAAGAGCTGAAGATTCTGGCGGGCTTTGTCCGGGCCCTTCTCGTCGATGCCTCAACAAAGGAGAGGCCCGGGGGGACGGGGCTTCTTTCCGATTGGGAACTGGCCCGGGAACTGGGCCGGCTCCACCGGCTCATCCTCGCCGGCGGACTGTCCTGCGAAAACGTGGCGGAGGCGATCGAAGCCGTTTCCCCCGATGCCGTGGACGTGAACAGCGGCGTCGAGTCCGCCCCGGGGGTCAAGGACCCGGTCAAAATGAAGAAAATTATTGAGATCGTGAAAAAAAATCACAGGGGAAATATTAGAAACAAAATATTCGTGAAACCGTAAAAAGTCTGAAAAATGGGTTTTCTCGACGGCTTCGAAAAGAGCGCCGGAGGAAAGGCGCCCGAATCCCGGGGAATGAGCCGTCAATATCCGTTTTTTTCAGGACAAAAGGAGTCATCTTTTATGGAGACCATGGAATTCAGGAACAAACGCCTTCCGGACAGGAAGGGCCATTTCGGGATTTTCGGCGGCCGGTATGCCGCGGAGACCCTCATGACGGCCCTCCTGGAGCTGGAAAATGCTTACGAGGAAGCGAGAAGGGACCGCCGTTTCCGGGAAGAGCTGGGAAGATGCCTCCGGGAGTACAGCGGCAGGGAAACCCCTCTTTATTTTGCCGAGCGCCTGACGGCCCGGGTCGGAGGGGCGAAAATCTACCTCAAGCGGGAAGACCTGAACCACACCGGTTCCCATAAGATCAACAACACCCTGGGGCAGGCCCTCCTGGCGAAGCGGATGGGAAAGAAGAAAATCATCGCCGAAACCGGGGCCGGGCAGCACGGGGTGGCGGCGGCGACGGTGGCGGCCCTCTTCGGCATGGAATGCCGGGTTTTCATGGGCGAGGAAGACATCCGCCGGCAGGCCCCGAATGTCTTCCGCATGAAGATCCTGGGCGCCGAGGTGGTGCCCGTGGCCTCGGGGACGGCCACCCTGAAGGACGCCATGAACGAGGCCATGCGGCAGTGGGTCACCGGCGTCCGGGACACCTACTACATGATCGGCTCCACCGCCGGTCCCCATCCTTATCCCGTGATGGTCCGGAATTTCCAGAGCGTCATCGGAAAGGAAGCGAAACGGCAGATCCTGAAAAAAGAGGGACGCCTTCCCGACGTTCTCGTGGCCTGCGTGGGCGGCGGAAGCAATGCCATGGGGCTCTTTTACCCCTTCCGGAAGGATCTTCAGGTCCGGCTGGCGGGCGTCGAGGCGGGCGGAAAAGGAATGAAGACGGGCATGCATGCGGCAAGCATCAGCGGCGGCCGGGTCGGCGTCCTCCACGGGAACAAGACCTACCTCCTCCAGGATGTTTACGGCCAGGTCCACGACGCCTATTCCATCGCCGCCGGGCTGGATTATCCCGGGGTGGGTCCCGAGCACGGTTATTTCCACGCCACGGGAAGGGCAAGCTATGTGACGGTGGAAGACGGGGAAGCCCTCGAGGCTTTCATGACCCTGTCCCGAGCGGAAGGGATCATCCCCGCCATGGAGAGCGCCCATGCCGTGGCCCACGCCGTAAAAATCGCCGGGACCATGGATAAGGAAGCCATCCTCCTGGTGAACCTGTCCGGCCGGGGAGACAAGGACGACCGGATCCTTGAAAAGGAGATGGGAGGGACGATCCATGTCGAGAATTGAGAAAAAACTGGAGGTCTTGAAACGCTCGGGGGAGAAAGCCCTGGTCGCCTTTGTCGTCGCCGGGGACCCCGACCTGGAGACGACGGCGGAATTGATCGTCGCCCTCGACGGTGCGGGGGTGGACATCCTGGAAATCGGCGTCCCCTTCTCCGACCCCACGGCGGACGGTGTCACCATCCAGGAGGCCTCCCAGAGGGCCCTGAAACAGGGGACCACTCTGCCGGCGGTCCTCGAGGTCATCCGGTCGGTCCGGGAGCGGACGGATATTCCCATCGTCCTTTTCGGGTACTACAATCCCATCTTCGCCTTCGGGAACGAGGCCTTCGCCCGGGAGGCCAAGGCCGCCGGCGTGGACGGGCTGCTGGTTGTGGACCTCCCCCCGGAGGAATCCCTGGAGCTTCGCCGGCATACGGACCGGAAAGGCCTGGATTTCATCTCCCTCGTAGCCCCGACGACTCCGGACGGGCGGATCGGAGAGATCGCCCGCAATTCGAGCGGTTTTCTCTATTACATCTCCATGACCGGCGTCACGGGGACGGGAAAGCCCGATGCGTCCCAGGTAAAAAGAGACCTGGAGAGGATCCGGAAAGAAACCGCCCTCCCCGTGGTGGTCGGGTTCGGCATCTCCACCCCCGGTCAGGCCGGGGAAATCGCCTCGTTCGCCGACGGGGTGGTGGTGGGGAGCGCCCTCGTCCGGCTGATCCACGAAGAGGCCGGAAGGGGCCATGGGGTGGAAAAAGCCTGCGAGTACATAGGGTTGCTTAAAAAGGCCCTCGGCCTGTCAAAAAAAGCTTGACAGGCCGTGAGAGCTGTGTTCTTCTGTTTATCGTATTACAGAGTCGGAAGGATATTTTCGATGGATATTCACAAGCAGTATTGCGGCAGCTGGTTTTATTATTTTTACAGCGGACCGGTCTGCCCGTCGCTTGTGAGACACTGAAACGCGCGACATAAAAGGCGAAAGCCATGGGCAGGTCGGACGATCTGCACCATGGCTTTTTTTTCGTCCGGAAAAAGGCCATGGCGGCGGAAACTCCACCATGGCCTTTTTCATTGGAGGAAAGAACTTATGATTATCGTCATGAAGAGAAGCGCCACGGATGAACAGATCAATGCGGTGATCCACTGGATCGAATCGGTGGGGTACAAGGCTCACCCCTCCCGGGGGGTCGAGCGGACCATCATCGGGGCGGTGGGGGATCAGCGCGGGAAGGAACAGCTCCGATTCGTCGAGTCCCTGTCGGGGGTGGAAAAGACCCTCCCCATTCTCAAACCTTACAAACTCGCCTGCCGGGAATTCCATGAAGCCGACACCGTCGTTTTCGTGGGGGATGTCGCCGTCGGAGGCGACGGCGCCGTCGTCATGGCCGGGCCGTGTTCCGTGGAAAGCGAGGAGCAGATCATGGAAAGCGCCTACATCGCCCGGAAAGGCGGGGCGGACATTCTCCGCGGCGGCGCCTTCAAACCGAGAACGTCGCCCTATGCCTTTCAGGGCATGGAGGAAGAGGGGCTGAAGATCCTCAGGCAGGCGGGCGAATCGGTGGGACTGCCCATCGTCACGGAGGTGATGGACACCACCAACGTGGATCTTGTGGAGGATTACGCCGACCTGCTTCAGATCGGCGCCCGGAACGTCCAGAATTTCGCCCTCCTGAAAAAGGTGGGCAAGGCGAAGAAGCCGGTGCTGCTCAAACGGGGCATGATGACCACCATCGAGGAACTCCTCATGTCCGCCGAGTACATCCTTTCCTCGGGGAACGAAAAAGTCATTCTCTGCGAGCGGGGGATCCGGACCTTCGAAACGGCCACCCGGAACACTCTGGACATCAGCGCCGTCCCGGTCCTGAAGGCCCTCTCCCATCTGCCCGTGATCGTCGATCCGAGCCACGCGGCAGGGCACTGGCAATATGTCCAGCCCCTGGCGCGATGCGCCCTGGCGGTGGGGGCGGACGGCATCATGGTGGAGGTCCACCCCGAACCGGAGCGGGCCGTGTCCGACGGGATCCAGTCCCTCAAACCCCAGCGGTTCTATCAGATGATGGAGGAATTCCGGGTTATGGAACGGTTGATGAATCAGCATTTAGGAAAGGTCCGATGAAAAAGATCAAGGTCAATCTCAACCGGAAAATTTCGGCCTCCTACGAGGTCCTCCTCGGCCGGGACATCCTCGCCCGGGCGGGAATCATTATTCAGCGGAACAACTGGGCCCGGCGCTGGTTCCTGGTGAGTGACGACACCGTGGCCGCCCTCTACGGGGAAAAGGTCCGGGAGGTCCTGAAAGGCATGGGTCTGGAGGTGAAAATCCTGTCCATTCCCCCGGGGGAAGCGCACAAAACCATGGAAACGGTTCTTGCCCTCGTCGAAGGGCTTCTCGAAGCCGGTGCCGATCGTTCCTCCGGTCTCATCGCCCTTGGCGGGGGCGTGACGGGAGATATCACGGGGTTCGCCGCTTCCATCTTCATGCGGGGAATCCCCTGCCTCCAGATGCCCACGACCCTGGTCGGCCAGGTGGACAGCAGCATCGGCGGGAAGACGGGGGTCGATCTCAAGGAGGGCAAGAATCTCGCGGGGACCTTCCACCAGCCGAAGGCGGTGATCATCGACATGGAATTTCTCCGGTCCCTTCCCGACCGGGAATTCAGGAACGGTCTGGCCGAGGTCGTGAAATACGGGATCATCGACGACCCGGGGCTTTTCGAATACCTTGAGAATGAGAGCGAACGCATCCTGACGAGGGACATGGAGTGTCTTTCCGAGGTCGTATCCCGATCCTGCTCCATCAAGAAGGGGATCGTGGAGATTGACGAAAAGGAGTTGGGACTCCGGAAAATCCTCAATTTCGGGCATACCCTGGGACATGCCGTGGAGGCCGAATCGGGATACGGAATATCCCATGGCGAAGCCGTGGCGGTGGGTATGCTTGCAGCGGCGAAGATATCGGAGAAGAGAGGTTATCTCCCGGAAAATGAACGGGAGCGGATCGAAACGCTCATCCGGCGGATGGGCCTTCCCGTCCGCATCCCCGCCGCCGTGCGGCCCGAAGGGGTTCTGTCCCGGCTCCGGTATGACAAGAAGAAAAAAGACGGGGAAGTGTCCTTCGTTCTTCTGAAAAGAATCGGGGTTCCCTTCTCCAACGGCGGGGTGGACGAGAACACCATAGGGGAAGTCCTTGAGGAACTGAAGCAGAAATGACGAAACGGTTGGAACAACTCAGGAAGGCCATCGGTGTGAAAGATCGGGAGATCCTCGAACTGCTGAACAGCCGGGCGGCACTTTCCCGGGAAATCGGGAGGGTGAAAAGCGAAGCGGGGATTCCCGTGTATGACCACGGGCAGGAAAAGAACGTTTTCCGAAATCTTGCCGGGGAAAATCGCGGTCCTCTCGAAGCCCCCATGGTAGAGGCCATTTTCCGGGAGATCGTTTCCGCCTGCCGGGCCCTGCAGGCCCCCCTCCGGGTGGCCTGTCTCGGGCCGGAGGGCTCCTTTTCCCACGGCGCGGTCCTGGCCCGTTTCGGCTCGGGCGCGGACATGGTTCCCGGGGAGTCGATCTTTCATGTTTTCGATGCCGTGGAAAGAAAGCGGGCGGACCTGGCCGTCGTTCCCGTGGAAAACTCCCTGGAGGGAGCCGTCCACTTCACCCTGGACAGGCTGGTATCGACCCCTCTCAGGATCACCGGGGAGATTCTGCTGCCCGTTCATCACTGTCTCCTGGCGCCGGTCCCCTCCAGGGAGGGCCTGAAACGGGTGTATTCCCATCCCCAGGCCCTGGCCCAGTGCCGGAACTGGCTTCGAAAAAACCTTCCCGCCTGCCGCTGGATCGAGACGGCAAGCACCGCCGAGGGAGCACAGAAAGCCCAGGAAGACCGGGAAGGGGCGGCTCTGGCGAGCCGGGAGGCAGCGGCCATTTACGGCCTTCATGTGCTCGAGGAGAGAATCGAGGACCATCCCTCCAATGTCACCCGGTTTCTCATCCTGGGATGGCGGGACACGAAACCCACGGGGAAGGACAAGACGTCCGTTCTCTTCGGGACGAAGCACGAACCCGGTTCTCTCCACCAGGCCCTGGAACCTTTCGCCTCCGAGGCGTTGAACCTTCTCAAGATCCAGTCCCACCCCTGGAAGGACCGGGTCTGGGAATACTTTTTTTTCGTGGATTTCGCGGGTCACGAGGAAGATGAAAAGGTCGGCCGGTGCCTCAAGTCTCTCGAGAGGGCGGTCACCTTTCTCCGGATTCTGGGATCCTATCCCGCGGAGGAAAGAACATCATGATGTGCGTGTCCCTCAAGCCTGAGACCAGACAGGAGGCGCGGTTGCTCATGAAGACGTGCGCCGGCCTTTCCCGGGCCGTGGAACTGAGGCTCGACCGGATGACCGAGCCCGGCCTTGAGGGCCTTCTCCCTTTCGAAGGATTGAAAGTCATCGTGACCAACCGCAGGCGGGAAGAGGGCGGCGCCTTTACGGGGACGGAAGAGGCGAGAACGGCTCTTCTGGCCGAGGCCGTCGATTCGGGTGCCGATTATGTCGATGTGGAAGGCTCCACGGAGGAGAGAAGGATCGGGATGATCCGGGAAAGGATTGCCCGCCGGTCCGGGCGGACGGGGCTCATCCTCTCCTACCATGATTTTTCCCGGACCCCGGCCCTGGAAGAACTGCGGCGGATCGCCCGGAAGGCCCGGGACCGGGGGGCGGAGGTGGTGAAAATAGCCACCCTGGCCCGCACCACGGAGGATAACCTGGTCCTCATCGAACTCCTCCGGTACGGGAAACGGGAAGGGATTCCCATGGCGGTCCACGGCATGGGGGAACGGGGAAGACTGAGCCGGATCGCCGCTCCCTTGTTCGGGTCCCTCATTTCCTATGTCTCTCTCCCCGGGGCGGGGGAAACGGCCCCGGGACAGCTCACGGTCGATGAAATGAAATCCGTGGCGGAGATTCTCCGTTATGAAACCTGAAGAAATGCAGTTCGCCCTTTTCGGCCATCCCGTGGCCCACAGCCTGTCCCCGGCGATGCATAACGGCGCCTACCGGGAAATGAACCTGTCCGCCCGCTACCGGGCCTTTGCCGTGGAGGATGCGGCGGAAATCCCCGGGATCATGAAAAACGGGAACATCCGCGGGGCCAGCGTGACCCTGCCCCACAAGGAGACGGTTCTGGGGTGTCTCGACGGAGTTTCACCGGCCTGCCGGTCCATCGGGGCGGCGAACACGGTCCTCCTGAAGGAGGGACGGCTTTACGGGGAAAACACGGACTGGAGCGGATTCGTCCTTTCTCTCCGGGAGTGCCTCGAAGTCCGGGGAAAGATCTTCGCCGTCGTCGGGGCGGGCGGCGCCGCCCGGGCCGCCGTTTACGGTCTCCTGGAAGAAGGGGGAATTCCCGTGGTGCTGAACCGGTCGAAGCAAAGAGGGCAGGCCCTGGCCGACCGGTTCGGGTGCTCTTTCCTTCCCCTGGAGGATATCGGGCAGGTCAAAGCCCATGGGCTCGTTCACGCCACCTCGGTGGGGATCACGGCGGCGGGCGGGGACTGGCCCCTGAAAGGAAGAGTCCTGTCCCGCTTTCCCTGGGTCATGGACATGGTGTACACGCCCCTTCGGACGGCCCTCCTCGAAGAGGCCGGGAAGGCGGGTTGCCGGATCATTCCCGGGTACTCCATGTTCGTCTACCAGGGGGCCGAGCAGATCCGTCTCTGGACGGGATTGAACCCCCCGGTGGAACGGATGCGGAAAATCGTCCTGGAGAGGCTCTCCCCATGAAGGAAATCTTAAAAACGGACAACGTGCGCGGGACCGTCCGGGTTCCGGGATCGAAGAGCCATACCCAGCGGGTCCTGGTCCTGGCGTCTCTTGCCCGGGGGGAATCGTACCTGAGAAATCCCCTCCATTCGGAGGACACGGACCTTCTCATCGGGGCGCTCCGGGCCCTCGGTGCGGAAATCCTCGTTTCTTCCGGTGACTTTATCATCCGGGGCGTCGGAGGGAAATGGAAAAGCCCGGGGAAGCCCGTTTTTTTGGGAAATAACGGAACGGCCCTTCGTTTTCTCACGGCGGTGACGTCCCTTGCCGAAGGGGCGGTGGTCCTGGACGGAACGGAACGGCTCCGGCAACGCCCCGTGGGGCCTCTCCTCGAGATGCTCCGGTCCCAGAGCATTTCATGCCGCTGCCTCGGGGAGGAGGGCTATCCGCCCGTGGAGATCGCCGGGGGGCGGTTGCGGGGCGGCCCTGTTTCCCTCCGGAAAATGGACAGCAGCCAGTATGTGTCCGCCCTGCTTCTGGCGGCGCCTTATGCGGAACGGGACGTGGAATTGATTCTCCCGGAACGGTCCGTTTCCCTGCCCTACCTCGACATGACCGTTCAGGCCATGGAGCATTTCGGGATACGGGGCATCGGGAAGGCGGACCGCCGCTTCTTTGTGCCTGCCCGTCAGGCCTATGAGGGCCGGAAGGTTCTCATTGACGGGGACGCCTCCAGCGCCTCCTATTTCTTTCTTGCCGCGGCGGTCGGAAAAGGGGAGGCGGTCGTCGAGAACTGGAATCCCGGAACCCTTCAGGGCGACCGGAAATTTCTCGATATTCTCGCCTTGCTGGGCTGTACGGTAGAGGAGAGGGAATCCTCCGTGAAGGTGACGGGCGGTGTCCCGAAGAGGGGAGATTTATCCTTCGACCTGGGAGGGATGCCCGACATGGTTCCCACCCTCGCCATACTCGCCGCCTTCCGGGAAGGAAGGACCGCCATTACCAACGTTTCCCATCTGCGGATCAAGGAAAGCAACCGGATCGAAGCCCTGGTGACCGAACTCGGGAAGATCGGGATTCAGGCCGAAGAGCGGGAAGACGGCCTGGTCGTTTCCGGTGGAATTCCCCGGGGGGCTGAAATCGAAACCTACAACGACCACCGGATCGCCATGAGCTTCGCCGTCGCCGGGCTCGTCACGGGGGGCATGAAGATCCGGAACCCGGGATGCGTGAAGAAATCCTTTCCGGGTTTCTGGAGGGAACTGGAAAAGCTGGCGGCTTCGTAAAAGGTCCATATGCCGCGTTGCCCCTTATCCCTTGTCACCGCGGAGAACCGGTCAGTGGGCCTTGTCTCCCGGGATTCATGAAAGATCACACCATGACGAACATTATTCTGATCGGTTACCGCGGTACGGGAAAGACGGCCGTCGGAAAGGCCCTGGCCCGAAAAATCGGTTATGTCTTTCTCGATACGGATGATATAGTCGAAAAGCGGGCCGGGCGGACTATCGAGGCGATCGTCGGGGAAAAGGGCTGGCCCCGTTTCCGGGTTTTGGAACGGGAGGTTCTCGAGGGGCTTGCCGGTGCTGAAAGGACCGTGATCGCCACGGGCGGCGGGATCCCGGAAGATCCCGGAAATCGGAAAATCCTGGCCGCCCTGGGACGGGTCATCTGGCTGACGGCCGCGATGGAGGAAATGGTTCGGAGGATTCAAACGGACGGGACCACGGAAACCCGCCGTCCCCCGTTGGAAACGGCGGATCTGCCGTCGGAGATCGAAACCGTCCTCGGAAGGAGGATTCCCTGCTATGAGGCTGCGGCGGACTGGATGGTGGATACCACGGGGAAATCCGTCGAAACGGTGGCCGATGAAATCCTGAAAAAGCTTGAAGGAGGGCGGTATGGGCGGTAACACGATGGGTGTCCTGTTTGCGGTGACCACCTGGGGGGAGTCCCATGGCGAAGCCCTCGGGGCCGTCGTGGACGGCTGCCCGCCCCGGCTTCCCCTGTCCGAGGCGGATATCCAGGGGGAGCTGGAAAGGAGGCGGCCGGGGAAAGGCTCCGGGGCCACCTCCAGAAAGGAGACGGACCGGGTCCGGATCCTTTCCGGGGTGTTCGAAGGCAAAACGACGGGCACGCCCATCCTTCTCGTCATCGAGAACCGGGACGTGAGGAGTTCCGATTACGAGGACCTCCGGGATGTCTTCCGCCCGGGGCACGGGGATTTCACCTATGACCGGAAATACGGCATCCGGGACCACCGGGGCGGCGGCCGGGCGTCGGGACGGGAGACGGCGGCCCGGGTGGCGGCGGGGGCCGTCGCCCGGAAGATCCTCGAGCCCCGGGGGATATCCGTGGTGGCCTATACGAAAGAGCTCGGGGGGATCGAGGCCCGGGGGTTCGATCCTTCAGAGATCGAAAGGAATGGCCTCTTCTGTCCCGACGGGGCGGCGGCCCTCGGAATGAAAAAGCGACTGGAAGAAGTGAAAAGAGAAGGGAATTCCATCGGTGGAATCGTGGAAGTCCGGGTCCGGGGCTGCCCCCCCGGCCTGGGGGAGCCCGTGTTCGACAAGATGGACGCCGATCTGGCGAAAGCCCTCATGAGCATCGGAACGGTCAAGGGCGTGGAGATCGGAGCCGGTTTCGAGGCGGCCCGGATGACCGGCTCGCGGTGCAACGACCCCCTGGTGCCCGGGGGATTCGCTTCCAACCATGCCGGGGGGATTCTCGCGGGAATCACGACGGGCGGGGAAATCGTCCTCCGGGCGGCCTGCAAACCCATTCCATCCATCGAACTGCCCCAGAAGACCGTCGACCGGGCCGGGAAGCCGGCGGAACTCACCATCCGGGGCCGGCACGACGTATCCGTCATCCCCCGGATCGTCCCCGTATGCGAGGCCATGGTGTGCATCGTTCTGGCGGATCACCTCCTGAGACAGAAAGCGGTGGAGAAATGAAAAATTATCGGGTCGGCATCATCGGCGGTACAAGGGGCATGGGCAGATGGTTCGCCCGCTTTCTCGAGGGGGAAGGGTACCTCGTTCATGTCCGGGGGGAGAACACGGGCATGGATCTCGAGGAAATGGCCGGAACGTGCGCCGTCATCGTTGTGGCTGTTCCCATGGGGATCACCCTCCCGGTGATCCGGGACGTGGGGCCCCTCCTGAAGGAAGATACCCTTTTCATGGATCTCACCTCCCTGAAAAAAGGGCCCGTGGAGGCCATGCTCCGGTCGTCCGCCGCCGAAGTCGTGGGCTGTCACCCCCTTTTCGGTCCCGACATTTCCTCCCTGGAAGGCCAGAACGTCGTCCTCTGTCCGGCCCGGGGAACCCGGTGGTTTCCCTGGCTCCGGGAGCTTTTCCAGGCCCGGGGGGGGCGCGTGGTGGAGACCACTCCGGAGCATCACGACCAGGCCATGGCCATGGTTCAGGGGCTGACCCACATGATGACCATACTCATGGGCCATGTTCTGAAAGAGGGAAATCTGTCCCCGGAGGAACTCGAGGCCTTCGCCACGCCCGTTTTCCGGGCGAAGCTCGCCATGATGGGAAAAGTGGCCTCTTCTCCCCGGCTTTATGGGGAAATCCTGACCCTGAACCCGTATATGGGTGAGGTCGTAAAGCGCTGTGACGAATGCTGGCGAGGCCTCAAAACAATGCTGGAGGGAAAGGACCCGGACTCGCTGATCCGTTGGAGCGGGGAGCTGGCGAAGCTTTTTTTAAACAAGGGGTCAGGGGCATGAACGATCCGGTCAGCGGGAAAAATGACAGGGTGGTTCGGTTTCACGTCCGGTACGCTCTCCTGTTGTTTTTGATTTTCGCCATTCTCATGGCCGCTTTCCTGATCCTTCTGACGAGACAGTATAAACTGCATGATGCAAGCGAAAGAAGGCTCCTGCTGAATCGATTCATGGAGCGTTCATCTTCCCTGGATCATCTGCTTGCCGATGTGATCGCCCGTGTGGAGGGAATACGCATCACGGCGGAAGACGATCTGATGCAGACGCGCCACGTCAAGACGTTAATCCAGCCTCTTGCCTTCAATGACCTGAAGGAATCTTTTCATGAAGACGGGAAGAGCTTCAATCTTGACGAATTCAAGCCGCCCGTGACCGAGTCGACGACAGGCAATTTGACCGGCGAAGGCTCTGTTTTGAAGCGCGATCCGTCATTTTACAGGGAAATCCACATGGCCCTGAATCTGAACCCCCAGTTCGCGGCCGTCTCGAAATCCCTGAAAGACGCCGCCTGGGTCTACTATACTTCGGCAAACGATTTCATCAACATCTACCCCTGGGTATCGTCGAAGGACTTCCGGTTTTCAAAGGAATTGCAGTCCCACGAATTTTTTGTCCTCGGACTTCCCCGGAACAACCCGGAAAGAAAAATTTTCTGGACGGACGTCTACATCGACGAGTACGGGAAAGGGCTGATGACGACCTGTGCGGCTCCCGTATATGACGGCGATACTTTTTTAGGAACGGTGGCCATCGACCTGACGGTGGATTTCCTGAATACGATCATTAAGGACTTTGAGGGAGGACAGGGTGTCCTGTTTCTGGTCAATGACCGCGATCAGCTGCTGGCCCACCCGACACTGGTCACTTCCCGGGACAAGCAGACAAAATCCCTGAGGGAGGCTCTCCCCGGGGCCCTTGGAAACTCCATCGACGGATTCCTGCGGATTCCCGATAACGAAATCGCGGAAATGGATTCTTTTTCCGTATTGAAATCCCATCTTCATAACGCAGCCTGGCAGATCGCCTACGTTAAAACGATCCCCTCTTTCGGGACGGTTCTGGTCGAAAGGATCGGTACGGGAGCGCTGATATTGCTGTCAGGACTCTTGATCCTCGTCGTGACCATATCGGTGGTCACGCATACCCTTTTCATTCTGCCTTCGGAGAAATTCGTCAACTTTATCCTGGCCCGGAGCGGGAAAGATAGGGTCCCCATGGACCGGGACGTCCCGAAGGTGTGGGAACCCTGGTTCAACACGATTGAAAACATTTTCAGAGAGAATGAAGAGCTGACGGAGAAAGTCCGGAAGCAGAACGAAGAACTGGAAGAGCGGGTGGAAGAACGCACGGCCGAACTTGGAAGGATCAACGATCGACTTATGATTTTACTGGCCGAGCGCAAGCGGGCGGAGAAGGCGCTCCGCGAGAGTGAAAGCAAGCTGGCCGGTATCATCGAATTCCTCCCCGACGCCACCTTCGTCATCGACCTGGAAGGAAAGGTGATCGCCTGGAATCGTGCGATTGAAGAGATGACCGGG
>Ga0209270_1000415_pt1 | contig 96305 bp, 82 predicted proteins | sample MTBAKSrepl1MetaG_FD_187456 | JGI IMG/M metagenome (GOLD analysis project Ga0209270, IMG submission 187456) | Enrichment culture microbial communities from Arthur Kill intertidal strait, New Jersey, USA, that are MTBE-degrading - MTBE-AKS1... | ecosystem: Environmental > Aquatic > Marine >...
GAGCAACGGGAAGGGTCTCTGGAGCATGGGATTTCCTCGGCTTCGTGTTGCATCCCAAATTACGCAATTGGGATCTCCCTGTCAAGAAAAAACAGCATGTTAAACGTTACATGTCAGGAGCTCTGTAATTGTTGAGTTGCTTTCATATCTGTTTCTCCTTTCCATCTGTCTTTCCAACTCTCAGCACACAGCGATTTTGGGTTATTTGCTTCTTTCATTCGATGGTGGGCGTTGAACGTTCGATGTTCAATGTTGGACGTTCAAACTGTTCTCAGGGTTCTCGCCGGCCACAGGATTTCATTCCTCCTGATATCCACAACGCCCTTGCGGTTGATTCTGACTTCAGGGAGGAAGTCGTTGGGGAGGAAGATGAAGGAATAGAGGGGATCGTGAAAAGGGTAGCCCCTGGCTGCGAGAAATTCCTTCAGGGTGCTGTCCATTTCGGCCAGTTCCTTCAAGGGCCGCTCGGACATCATTCCTCCCAGGGGCAGAGGGTATTCCAATGCCACCCTTCCCTCTTCCACTGCAACGATTCCGCCACCGATTTCCAGCGTTCTGTTGACTGCAAGGGCCATGGCTTCCGGACTGCGGCCCATGGTGATGATCTCCATTGCGGTATTGAAGGTGGAGGCGATCCCATCCACCCGGTCTGCATAGTTTTGGAGGATTCCATTTGCCACCCACCTCCCATGTCTGTTCAAGGTGGCAACCCTGCAGAAATCCTTCCTGGCAGAGACATCCACGCACCCATGGCGTGTGGGAAATTCCACCTGTTCCACACGCGTGATCACTGGATTCGTCAACCTGATTACCGGGAATTGAACCGACTGCCCATTACCTTTTTCCCTGCAGGGAATTTCAAAAAAATCCGGCTGTGCAGCCCAGTTTTTTTCGATCCGTGCTGCAGGGGCAGAGAAGAATCGTTTGAGGGTCATATCCGGGAAGGGTTGGGCGAGAACACTCTTTTCCGCGACGATCCTCCCCTTGGAAATTACCGTCTCCGGTGTGGGATGGTGAAGGTCGCTCAAGACGAGGATATCCGCGTCCCTGCCCGGCGCGATTCCGCCGAGCCGGTGTTCGAGGCCGAAATAGGTCGCCGGATTGAGCGTGGCCATCCGATAAGCCTCAACTGGATCGATCCCCTCTTCCATGGCCATATTGATAAGCCGATCCACCATCCCTGATCGATATTGGAATTCCGGGGTGGAGCTGTCCGTGGTCAACATGACACGCCTGGCTGTGGACGGGTTTTCACGCACCATCTTCAGGAGTTCCCGAAGGTCGGGCCGCAGAGAGCTCTCCCTGAGCATGACATGGAGCCCCAGCCTCAGCCTGTCGAGCGCCTCTTTTGCGCTGATGCTTTCATGGCACGACTCCACCCCCGTCCGGGAGATGACGCCAAGATAATCAAGGTTTGCACCGGCTGTGTGGCCGTCGATCCTTTTTCGAAGACCACGCGCGAAGCGCATGCACTCGAGGATCTTTGGGTTCTCGTGGATCAGTTCCTTCCACCTGGTGATCTCCCCGATGGAGAGCGCAAGCGGATGTTGTAGCACCCTCTTGATATTCGCTGTCGAGAAAACCTCTTCCTCCCCTTCCATAGGCGTCTGGGGGATCACCCTGATAAACCAGAAGTACTTGATGGGCATGGCCGAAAGGGATTCCATGAATTCCTCGAACAGCCCTGCGCCCATGAACATATAGAAAAAGAGATCGTCGCAGACGAGAGTGGTCGTGCCCAGCCTGCAGGACTCTTCCCCGAAAGAAACAGGGTTGTAGATGTTCCATGGGTGGCAGTGGGGCTCCACATAACCTGGAACCAGCAGCTTACCCGACACATCCAGCCGCAGGGTCCCCTCCCCCCGCTCCTTTGAGCGGCTCCCCACATACCATATCTTCTCTCCCTTGACCGCCACGCCGGTTTCGAGAATTTCGCCCGAATACACATTGAGAACCTTCCCGCCTTCAAGAATCAGGTCTGCTTTCTCCTGCTGTCCGGTTCCATGCTGTTCTTCCTTTATTCCCATTAATCCTTCCCCGAATCGCTGTGATGTTCGTACATGTCTGACGTGTTGTTGCGGCTAACGTCTGCGCGATCCCCCAAGAATTCCCCCAAGCACACCGCGCAGGATCTGCCTGCCGACCTGGCTGCCGATGGTGCGCGCCGCCTGCTTGGCCATTGCCTCCAGCATGCCCTGGCGGCGGCCGGTGCCCAGGAACAGATCGCCCAACGCTCCCCTCTTCTCAGGCTGGGGCGCTGTTTCCCTTCGATCCGGACGCGCTTCCTCTTTTTCATCAGACACGGCTTTACGTCCCAGAATCTCGTATGCCGACTCCCGGTTTACGCGCGTGTCATATTTGGCGCCGAGCGGACTCCGCATTCGCACGGCCGCGCGTTCCTCTGCCGTGATGGCCCCGATCCGGCAGCGCGGCGGACAAACGAGCGTGCGCTCCACCGGCATTGGAACACCCTTCTCCTGGAGGGTCGACACCAGGGCTTCGCCGACACCCAACTGCGAAATCACCTCGGCAACATCGATCCTGGGGTTGGGGACGAATGTTTCAGCGGCGGTGCGCACCGCCTTTTGATCGCGCGGGGTGTAGGCGCGCAGTGCGTGCTGGATGCGGTTCCCCAGCTGGCCGAGGATCTCGTCTGGTATATCGTCGGGATTTTGCGAGCAGAAATAGACGCCGACGCCCTTGGACCGGATGATCCGCACGACCTGCTCGACCCTCTGGCGCAGCGCAGGCGGGGCGTCGTCAAACAGGAGATGGGCTTCATCGAAGAAGAATACGAGCTTCGGCTGGTCGAGGTCCCCTACCTCAGGCAGATTTTCGAACAGCTCCGAGAGGAGCCAGAGCAGGAACCCTGAATAGATGCGCGGCTTCAGAATCAACTGATCGGCTGCCAGGACGCTGATGATTCCGCGACCGCTCAAATCCGTGCGCATCAAGTCCGTAATTTCGAGAGCAGGCTCTCCAAACAGGGCTTCCCCGCCTTCACGCTCCAGCGACAGCAATGATCTCTGGATGGCAGCCACTGACTGCGTGCTTACGAGGCCATACTCCTTCGAGATCTCTTTGCGTTTTTCTGAAACGAAGCCAAGCAGGGCGCGCAGATCGTCGAGGTCGAGCAGAAGCAGGCCCTCGTCGTCAGCCAGCTTGAACGCGATCTCGAGCGTTCCCGCCTGGACGTCGTTAAGCTCGAGAATCCGGCCGAGAAGGCTCGGGCCGATTTCGCTGACAGTCGTACGGACCGGATGTCCGGACCTGCCGTACACGTCCCAGAACAACACCGGACTTGACTCGCAAGCGAAACCTTCCATGCCGATCTGGTCGACCCGCTGTTTGATCTTCTCTCCGGCGATGCCGGGCTGCGAAAGACCAGCAATATCGCCTTTCACATCCGCCATGAACACCGGAACCCCGAGACGCGAAAATCCCTCCGCCAGCACGAGCAACGAAACGGACTTACCCGTGCCGGTTGCGCCGGCGACCAACCCATGGCGGTTGCCGTACTTGGCCAGCAAATGAACCTGCTGCTCCCCCTTTCCGATAAGTATCCGGCTCACAAGTCCCCTCCTCAACTAAGCGTTTGTATGGCGTTCACATTGCCCCTGGTTGCGACTACCCTGTCGCCATCAAAATAGACCAGATAGGCGATTCTCTGATAATGGTACCAAATCGTCACCACCCAGACAGCGTATCCCCACACATCCTTTCCATCTTCCCTGAAAACACTATCCGCTTTTCCCAGGGCTGCCTGAACCATCTTGCGTGTCATTCCCGGCTCAATCTGCCATGCCGCCAGTTTCTCGACAGTCGCCCGGTCCCACTGCGGGTGCTCCGACTGGATTTTCTGCATCCTGCGCTGCGTCGTGGCACAGCCCACAAGGATAACACCCCCCAGCAGCAAAACCAGAATTCTTTTCAGCACGGTATAGCATCTCCCTCTTCTTCGGCCATATCTTCCTGTGCATCCCTCTTCAGGAATACCAGGAGGATCTCTATTTTTCGCGCCATATACAAGTATTTTCCCATTCGTATCACCGGCGCATCTATGTTGTTATGGTCACATCGGTCCGATCCCTGGACGACGCCAACCTCCTAAACCACGAAATCTCCTTGACAACTCCCCTCCGGGATGTAGGTTGAAGCGAGCTTCACACATTTCATTAATTCAAGAGAATGCAGATGAATGAGAAGATCCTTGTCATAGAAGACGAGGAAAAGATTTCCGGGATTGTGAAGTCTTATCTCGAGCAGGAAGGTTTTACTGCATCGGTGGCGCCCACCGGTGCAAAAGCCCTTGAGATGTTCAAGAGAGGGTATGACCTCGTAATCCTGGATCTGATGCTTCCGGATATGAATGGGGAGAGTGTCTGCACTGCAATCCGGCACTCCTCAGATGTCCCCATCATCATGCTCACCGCCAAGAGCTCTGAGGATGAAAGGGTGCGCGGGCTGGGGCTTGGGGCCGACGACTATGTGGTAAAACCGTTCAGCCCCAGGGAACTGGTAGCCCGGGTTAAAGCCCATCTGAGAAGAGGACAAAGAAAGGAAGACCGGATTCTCTCCTTCAACAAGGGGCTTCTTGAGATCGATATCCCCTCCATGGAGGTCAGAAGCGGAAAAGAGGCTATCACCCTCACGAAGACGGAATTCAACATACTCCTCTACCTGGCTCAGAGACCCCGGACGGTGATCACCCGTTTGCAGATCATCCACAAGGTCATGGGGTACGAGTTCGAAGGATACGACAGGGTCATTGACGCCCACATCAAAAACATTCGCCGCAAGATCGAGAAAAATCCCCAGGAGTCCATGTTCATCACGACGATTTATGGGGTTGGGTATAAGTTCATCGGCAAACCGGAGTGAGACTGCACCCGAAGAGCCAGCTCTGCGGGACAGACGCGCGGCATCAGGTTGCCCCCTGAAAAGGGGTTCATACGCAGTGCAATCAATAAATTCGAAATCCGAAGCACGAAATCCGAAACAATCTAAAATGACCAAAATTCAAATGACCAAAACGGAAACCTATGGGGTTTACCAGTTCCAGTTTCTCTCTTTTGAAAATTCGGATTTGAATTTGTTTGTTTCGAATTTCGAATTTCAATATTCGGATTTTCGAGCGTTCCCCCTCACCCCGGATCGGTAGAACCTCTCCGGGTCCTCCACCAGAGTGGAGGGTATAATGAGAACTCATAGCGGGTCGTCATGCGGACTAAACTCTTCAGATCCTTCCTCCTCATCATTCTCATTGCCCTTTTATCCAGCATCGTCTTCCAATGGCTCATGGTCAAAGACTTCGACCGTTATGTGGAGAGCGTGAAGCAGGATCAGCTTCGGTGGGTTGTCGCCTCGGTGGAGAGCAGCTACACAAAGGGGCAATGGAACCTCGACACTCTGACCGAGTCCCTGCACTGGGCCATGATGCTCGGGCTCGACGCATCCGTCGTGGATATTGGGGGCCGTGAAGTCCTGACCTCCCGAAGGGCTATCGATTCCCTGCCCAGTCCCATGGTGGATCACATGAAACACCTTTTCCATCTTGGGGTAGAGGACGGTCCCTATATGAAGTCGCCGTTGAGCGTGGAGGACAGGAAGATAGGAACCCTTCTGTTCCGCCCTTTCCCGAAAAAGGAAATCAAGGAAAAGGAAACGGCATTCAAGGAAAAGACGGCATATTTTCTGTACATTGCCCTGGGCATAGCAGGCGGGGGTGCTTTGTTCGTCGCCATTCTCCTGACTCGGTATCTCAGCAGACCTCTGCTCAGGGTGAAGGATGCAGCAAATAGAGTGGCCCGAGGAGATTTCGGGGCGCGCATAGAACTCCGGGGGAGAAACCGTGACAGGGCCGACGAGGTCGTCAGCGTGGCCCAATCTTTCAATTTCATGGCGGAATCCCTGCAGAAGGAGGAGAGCCTGAGAAGAAGACTTCTTTCCAATATCAGCCATGAACTGAGAACGCCTCTGACCATCATGAAGGCCCACCTTGAGGCTCTTGAGGACGGGATCCTTGAAGAGCCCGCAACGACGCTGAAGACTCTCAAGACAGAATCGGAAAGGCTGATCGATCTCATCCGGGGCATAGAAGACCTGACGCTCGCCGAATCCGAGTTCATGAAACCGGGCGAATTCACTTCAATCAATCTGAAGGAATTTTTTGAAGAGCTCATGGGAGAACTCCTCCCCCTGATCAGAGAAAAATACCTGAAACTGGAGATGGTCCGGAGTGCGGATCTCGTTGTGAAAACCGATGTGAACAAGCTCGAGAAAATCGTTCGCAATCTCCTTTCCAATGCCGTGAAGTTTTCCGGCGAAGGGAACGTTATCCGGATGAATTACGGACAGGAGAAGGAGACATTCTTTTTCGAGATCAAGGATAGCGGCGTAGGGATCCCGGAGTCCGATATCCCCCATGTCTTTGACCGCTTCTACCGAGTGGAGAGGTCCGGCACGGCCGGGTTGGGCCTCGGACTCGCCATCGTAAAGGAAGGGGTTGCCGCACTGGGTGGGCGAATCGAAGTAAAGAGCAAACCCGGCGAAGGAACCACCTTTCGAATTCACCTGCCACGGAACCCTTCTTTCAAATCTTCATAATTTTTTCACAATTTCCTCAAAACTCCTTCAAGGTTTTTCCTTATCTTTGGGCTGTCGAAGTGAGGAGAAGGTTCAGGAGGTTTTCGAAAGAGAACAGGACGCCTGAAAATCCGGCCGGGCCGACGCCTAGGTTGGTCCAGAGGCCGGTTTTTGTTTCTCTTGACGCGAGGAGCCGGTAAACACGAACACTGATCATAGTAGGGCTCGTCAAAAAAGTATGTATGCAGGGTTTTGAAAACTCAGCGCCGATGGTTATTTTGTTCTTTAAAGGATTTGGGCTATGATAATTTTGTATCGTTCGCTTCACAAGTCTTCAAGCCTACATTCCTTCTTATCATCATCGGCCCCGAAATCCACTTACTGGAAATAGCGGGTGATCTGGATTTCGGATGATCAAAACCTGGGATTCAGAGAGAGGGTGAGCTATGTGGAAAAGAATCCATTTGATGTGCCTGTCTGTTCTGCTCTCGTCCATGTTTTTTGCACCTGCCGACGCACAAGACAAAATTCACCTGGAGGCGCTGGTAGAGGAAGCCCTTGCGACTAATCCCGATATTCTTGCAGCAAAGGAAAAACACGAGGTGTATGCGGAAAGGGTTCCCCGCGCCGGCGCCCTGGAAGATCCAATGCTCGGGTTTGGAGTCGCCAATCTCCCGACCACCTTCAGTTTTTCGGAAGTGGATATGACCAGCAAACAGCTCTCCATTTCCCAATTACTCCCATATCCGGGAAAGAGGGCGGCCAGGAGGGAAGCGGCCGGGGAGGAGGCGGAGGCCGTCTCGAACGAAGTGGAAGAGAGGGCGGTCAATGTGATCAGAGAGGTCAAGAATGCCTATTTCGATCTCTCGCACATCTACCGGACTACGGAGGTAACGCAGCGGAACAAGGGTATCCTCGAGAGTCTGGCAAGGATCGCAGAGGCGCGCTATTCGGTGGGAGAAGGCATACAGCAGGATGTCCTGAAGGCCCAGGTGGAAATCTCGCGCATGGTGGACGAACTGATCATGCTGGGGCAGCAAAGGGTGGCAACCGAGGCGAGGTTATGCAGCCTCCTGAATCGCAGCGGTGACTGCATCATCGGCCAACCCGAGGAACTGGTATTTCGAAAGTACCCGATTACGATTCAAGAGCTCCGGAAGGCCGCCCTCGAGACGAACCCCAGCCTCGCAAGAATGAAGAACATGATCGAGGCCAAGGAAAAAGAGCTCCAGCTCGCAAGGCTGGACTATTATCCCGATTTCAGGCTCCGCTTTGCCTATGGGCAGCGGGACGACGGGTTCGAGGACGTCGGGAGAAGGGACCTGCTGACGGGAATAGTGGAGGTGAACCTCCCCATCTTCTACAAGTCGAAACAGGATCGAAAGGTTGCGGAGGCACTGGCCGCTATCCGATCTGTCGAAGCGCAATACAGCGGAGCCAAGAACGAGGTTTTTTTTGTGATTGCGAACATGACCTCTATGCTGGAGCGGGCTGAAAGGCAGATGGAGCTTTACAAAACAGGCGTTATTCCTCAGGCGGGCGCGCAGTTAAAGTCCGCGCTGAGCGCTTATACCGTAAACAGGGTCGACTTCATCAGTCTTCTGGACAGCCAGATGACGCTCTACCGATACGAGCTGGAATATCACGGGGCACTGACCCAATACGAAAAGAACCTGGCCGCCCTGGAAGCGGCGGTCGGCAAGCAGTTCATCAGGAATTGAGGAGACTTTATGACCACTGGAAGAAAGCTGTTTCAAGCTCCTCCAGATGAAGGAGATACTCATGAAAGTCGCTAAATGGGTAGGTTTACTGTTTCTGGTGCTTTTCGGAGTCTTCCTGACCTGGAAAGCGACCGATATCCCGGCCCAGACCGGGCACGAAGGCCACGGGAAAACACCTCCGGCTGACACACAGCCCGCCAAGACGGAACCCTCGCAGAAGGATGCCAAGGAGGCTGAGGACCCGTTCGAGGGGCTTACCATGGAGTCCCTCGAGAAGGAAGGGAAGATGAAGGAACTCGGCCCCGGCACCGTCCAACTTTCGCCTGAGAGACAGCAGATGATCGGGATCAAATTCGGCTCAGCGGAGATGCGGCGCCTCGAGAAGGTGATCAGGACAACAGGCAAGGTGGACTATGATGAAAAACGGCTCGTGACCATCTCTCCCAAAATAGGTGGATGGGTTGAAGAGCTTTATGTGGATTTCACCGGTGCGTATGTGAAGAAAGGAGCCCCCCTCCTCACGATCTACAGTCCCGAGCTGGTCTCCACCCAAGAAGAATACCTGGTGGCCCTCCGGGCAAGGGAAGAATTCAGAAAGAGCCCCTTTCCCGAGGTAGCCTCCAGCGGGGATTCCCTTGCAGAGTCTGCCCGGCGGCGGTTGAAACTTTGGGATATCAGCGATCAGCAGATCAGAAAGCTGGAAGAAAGCGGGGAGGTAAGCAAGACCCTTACCCTCTACTCCCCTTACGAGGGTTTTCTTCTGGAAAAAATGGCCTACAAAGGGATGAATGTAATGCCGGGTATGGCCCTTTTCAGGTTGGCGGATCTCTCGGTCGTCTGGATCTATGCGGATATCTACGAGTCCGAACTTCCCCTGATCCGATTGGGGCAATCCGCTTCGTTCAGCCTTCCTTATCTTCCCTCAGAAAATTTCAAGGGAAAAGTGATTTACATTTATCCATCGCTGGACCCCAAAAGCCGTACCGCCAAGGTCAGGCTGGAGTTTCCGAATCGAAAAGGAATGCTCAAGCCCGAAATGTTTGCGGATGTGGTGATCCAAATCGATTTAGGAAAGAAGCTGGCCGTTCCGGAAAGCGCAATTATCGACACAGGCCTCAGGCAGGTGGCTTTCATTGATCAGGGCTCAGGCAATTTCGAGCCGAGAGACGTGAAACTGGGGGTAAAGGTGGAGAATTACTATGAGGTGATCGAAGGACTCAAACCCGGAGAGCGGGTGGTGACGAGCGCCAATTTCCTGATCGATTCGGAATCCAAGTTCAAGGAAGCGATGGGAGGGGCCGGTGGAGGGCACGCAGGTCATGGGCATTGATGAAGGGACGGACAGATGATTGAAAAGATCATCGCCTATTGCGGGCGAAATCGGTTTATGGTTTTTCTTGGCGTCCTTCTTCTCATATTGGGCGGGGTCTATTCACTAAAAGGCATCCCCCTGGATGCAATCCCGGACATCTCCGATGTCCAGGTCATCATCTATACCCCATGGGAGGGAAGAAGCCCCGACCTGGTGGAAGACCAGGTCACCTACCCTATCGTAACCGCGCTGATTTCAGCCCCCAAGGTCAAGGCGGTCAGGGGTTTCACGGACTTCGGCTTTTCCTTCGTCTATGTCATCTTCGAAGACGGAACCGACATCTATTGGGCCCGGTCCAGGGTTCTGGAATACATGCAGCAGTTCCAGGGGAAATTGCCCCCGGACGTGAATCCCACTATCGGTCCGGATGCCACCGGCGTGGGCTGGGTTTTCACGTATGCCCTCGTGGATGAGTCCGGCAAGCATGATCTTGCATACTTGAGAACGCTCCAGGACTGGTATATCCGCTATTCCCTGGCAAGTGTCGAAGGGGTGGCGGAAGTTGCCAGCATCGGGGGATTCGTCAAACAGTACCAGGTGAACATCGACCCCAATCGGCTGTCATCCTACGGTCTCTCCATCAGAAATGTGATGGATCAGATCAAGAGGTCGAACAACGATGTGGAGGGCAGACTCCTCGAGTTCGGCGGACGGGAATACATGGTGCGGGGACGGGGATACATAAAAAGTGTCGCCGACATCGAAAAGATCGCCGTGGCAACGAATGAAAGGGGCACCCCCATCCTCCTCAGAGACATTGCAGACGTGGGCCTCGGACCCGAGATCCGCAGGGGCATAGTGGAGCTGGACGGCAGGGGGGAGGTCGTCGGCGGAATCGTGGTGATGCGTTTCGGCGAAAACGCCCTCGATGTGATCAACAGGGTGAAGGAAAAGATCCGCGAGATCGAACCGGGCCTTCCAAGCGGGGTCAAGCTGCTGCCCACCTATGACCGCTCCGAATTGATCGAGCTTTCAATCAAGAGCCTCCAGAAAACCCTGATCGAGGAAATAATCGTCGTAAGCGTTATCATAGTCATTTTCCTCCTCCATTTCCGTTCCGCGCTTGTCCCCATCTTCGCGCTGCCCATTGCCGTGATCGCGTCCTTCATTCCCATGTATTTCCTGGACATCACCTCGAACATCATGTCGCTAGGAGGGATCGCCCTCGCGATCGGAGTCCTGGTGGATTCCTCTGTCGTGATGGTGGAAAACGCCTACAGAAAACTATCGGAGGGAACCGAGGCCGAGAAGGCGGACAGCACCGGCACCATCATTCGCGCTTCGCAACAGGTCGGAAGGGCCATATTCTTCTCCCTCATCATCATCATCATCTCCTTCATCCCGGTCTTTCTCCTCGAGGCCCAGGAAGGCAGGATGTTCCGGCCGCTGGCCTTCTCCAAGACATTTGCCATGGCCGCCTCCTCGATCCTTGCCATCACCCTGGTGCCGGTGCTCATGATCCTCTTCATCAGGGGAAAAAACCTCAAGCCGGAATCGGTGAATCCGGTCTCCCGGTTTTTCAACCGGATTTACCGGCCCTTCATCCTTCTCGCTTTGAGATTCAAGTGGACCGCTCTCATCATCAACTTTGCGGTGGTGCCGCTAACGGCGCTCCTCGTCTACTTCTACCCCATCGGCAGCGAGTTCATGCCGCCCCTCTACGAAGGGACCATCTTCTATATGCCGATCACCAGCCCCGGGCTGTCCGTAACCGAGGCAGGGAGACTCCTGGCCGCGCAGGACAGAATCCTCAAAGGCTTCCCCGAGGTCCACACGGTCTTCGGAAAGGCCGGTCGGGCCGAAACGTCCACTGACCCGGCGCCCTTCTCCATGATGGAAACAACCGTGCATTTGAAACCGAGGGATGAATGGAGAAGAGTCGAAAAGGAATACCCCTACTGGCCTGAATTCCTGCGTCCCCTCGCACAGAAGGTTTTCGGGGAAACCAGACCCATGACCTTCGAGGAACTGATCGCGGAAATGGACCAGAGGATGCAGTTTCCGGGGTTGCAGAATTCCTGGACCATGCCGATCAGGGCCCGAATCGATATGCTGAGCACCGGGATCAGAACCCCGGTGGGAATCAAGATCGCCGGGGCGGACCTCAACCAGATCCAGGAACTGGGCACCCACATCGAGATGATCCTGAAACAGGTTCCAGGAACCCGATCCGTTTATGCCGAGAAGGTGGCGGGAGGCTATTTTACGGATATTGTCATCAGGCGGGAGGAGATCGCCCGCTATGGTCTCACGGTAGGAGATGTTCAGGACGTCATCCAGACCGCGCTCGGCGGGATGACGATAACCAGAACCATCGAGGGTCGGGAACGGTATACGGTCAATCTCCGGTACCCGAGAGAACTGCGGGATGACGTGGAAAAGATCAGGCGGATCCTGATCCCGATTTCCGGCGGCAATGCAGGGGGGATGCAAACTGCTTCAGGAGGACAGGGAGGAAGGACTTACCATGTTCCGCTCGGACAGCTTGCAGAGATCAGCATGACCACGGGGCCGGGCATGATCCGGGACGAGAACGGCATGCTCACGGGTTATGTCTATCTCGACGTGGTTGGAAGGGACATAGGCAGCTATGTCACCGAGGCCAAGCAGGTAGTCAGGGATCAACTGGAGCTTCCCGCCGGGTACACCCTTATCTGGAGCGGCCAGTATGAATTCAAGCTTCGCGCAGAGGAACGTCTGAAGATCCTCCTGCCGATCGTCTTCTTCGTGATTTTTATTCTGCTTTACATGACCTTTCATTCCACCGCGGAGGCTGCAATCGTCATGTTGTCGGTCCTCTATGCCATGACAGGGGGCGTCCTCCTCCAGAAGATCCTGGGGTACAACTTCAGTGTGGCGGTCTGGATCGGATACATCGCCCTCTACGGCGTGGCGGTCGAGACCGGTGTGGTGATGGTCATCTATCTGCACGAAGCGCTGGATAAAAGGCTTCGGCAAGGTGCGGTGGGAGAAAAAGATATTCACGAGGCGACCATCGAGGGATCGGTCCTCAGATTGAGGCCAAAGCTCATGACCGTAAGTACAACCCTGATAGGTCTCCTCCCGATCATGTGGTCTTCGGGAGTAGGCGCTGATGTGATGAAACCCATTGCAGCGCCCATTATAGGCGGGATGATCACTTCGACCATTCATGTCCTGATCATTACGCCGGTGATCTTTGCAATTATGAAGAGAAGCGCTCTCAAGAGGGGGAAACTGAAGCATTCCGGAATGAACATATGAGAGAGTGTTCGGGGTTCAGAGTTCAGGGTTCAGGAAAGAATGGTTCCTCACTGAACCCTGAACACTGAACACTGCAATGAAAAAGGAGGGGTTAGATGAAAAAACTGATTTTAGTATGGGCCATATTAGTGTTCCTGGTTGTTCCTTCCATCTCCCTTGCACAACACGACCATGGAGGGACAAAGAGCGGAGCCATGAAGATGGACACCAAGGAGGTCCTTGTGGAAGGGGTCAAGGCCACTTTTATGGTAATGGACAACAAAGAGCATGTAAAAATGCTTGCCGATATGAAGATGAATGAGAAACCCGAGGCGGGGACCACTCACAACATCACCGTCGTTCTGAAGGACGAACAAACTCAGAAGGAGATCACGGATGCACAGGTCAAAATGAAGGTGATCGACCCGAGCGGGAAGGATCAGATCAGGACTCTGAAGGAGGAGAAGGAGATGAAGAGCTACGACGGCTACTTCAACCTCTCGCAAAAGGGAAAATATCAGGTACTGGTCAGCTTCAAAGCAGGAGACAAGACGAGAAACGCCGGGATGTACTATGAGGTGAGGTAAGAACTGGATTTTTTGGCTCCATGGCTTGCAAGTCATTATTAAGTGGCTATTTTTTCTCTATCGGAAATAGCGGAAAGGAGAAAGGAAGTCATGGAAAAAGTCATTGGAACCAACAAAAGGCATGTGATGTCCGCTTCAACCTTAGCACGCGATTCCGTGGTCAATTCCAAGGGTGAGAACTTGGGGGCCATTGAAGATATTATGATCCACTTGGACTCGGGAAGAATCGCCTATGCCGTGCTCTCTTTTGGGGGCATTCTCGGCATCGGGGACAAGTTGTTCGCTGTCCCATGGGAGGCGCTCACCCTGGACGAGGATCAGAAACATTTCATCCTGAATGTCGACAAGGATTTTCTGGAAGCTGCACCCGGATTCGATAAGGATAACTGGCCGGACATGGCAGACCCGCAGTTTAAGAGCCGCGTATACACATACTACGGATATGACGAACCATCCTGGATTTCGAGAGAGAGGGAATCCATCTTCACTCATCAGCGTGGAACGGAAAGGGAAGATTGTCTGGAAATGGGCACCTGCTGATCGATAACTGAAGCTTAACTCCTAAACCAAAAGCCAACCGAGAGATCGGTTGGCTTTTCTAAATCATTCGGCAATGGAAACAGCGGTCAAAGGCACCCTTGCACCCTTCCATGGCTCGCCTACGTGATCTCTCCCTTCATGAACAAGGCTCCCTTCGATGGTTTCCCCTGTAACCAGGCCTTCGAAGAAGAGCAGTCTCTTCATCCCTTCGACAGTTCTCTCCACCGTGAAGGAGAGGTGCGCTCCTTCCAGGGAGCAGCTTCTGATGGGGCATGCCTCTGCTCCGACCATCATGGTCCCCTGCACCTGCTGGAATTTCTGGGTAAGTGTAAGCGATATGTCCCGCCCTTTCCGATCGACTCCTCGCCAGGTCCCCGTCACATTGGCCGGCACGACAAAGAAGTGAAGATCGTGGCCATTGACATTCTTGACTGAATCCGCGTTCCATTCGCCCATGGTATGGCTATGGGAGACAATGCGGGTCCCCGGTTTCAAATCTCTTAATAGTTTTGGACGCAGCCTCAAATTCACCTCGGGGAAGAGGTAGAGCATCACGACCGTTGCACCTCCAATGTCTGCATCGAAGAGGTTTTGTTCATAGAACCTGACCTTCTCCACCACGCCTTCGGACTCGGCGTTTTTGCGGGATTCCTTTATCCTCACAGGATCGAGGTCCACTCCAATGCCCTTCGCTCCCCTCTGCTTTGCAGCCCTGATGACTATGCGTCCGTCCCCGCACCCCAGATCAACCACAGTGTCTTCCGAGGTCACCTCGGCCATGTTCAGCATCTCATCGAGAATCGGATGACTTGTCGGCTCATAAATGACATCAAGAGAAGCCTTCTTCCGCAGGACATCCCTTTCAGAGCGGCTGCATGAGTGCTGGGTCAATGAAGCAATGCACACCATGAGTAACACCAGAACGAGCATGATTGCTCTTTTCATGGACTCTGCTCCTTTGCATCCGGTGTCCTGTTTCATTGTCATCTCGACTCCCGCGACTCGCGGGATAAACTCAGGAAGGTGGACAGTATGCCCACGATGATGTTCTTTTTTGTTTCTGTGAGCAACTGGTGTGAGAAAGGATTTTCTTTAACGGGAGACTGTATTTCGCTTTCACGGTTTATATCATCAGTAGGGACCGCTCCCCGAGCGGTCCGTTCGTGGAACGAACCCTACAGAAAACATCTCCATGAGAGAGGCACTGAGCCCCCAACCATTTCATTTCGTATGCATTGCTTCTCATGAATTCAGATTTATAAAGAAGAGTGGCAACTTAACCAGCTAAGGAATACGCATGTGACCAGGAAAATCATCCTCATCAGCCTTGGATTGCTCCTCCTCGTTGGAATCATCGCGACCATCAAAGTTCTGCAGATAGGCCGGATGGCTGCACAGGGAAGCCAGGCTCCGGTTCCCGAAACCGTGACCACTGCTGCGGCCAAGAAAGAATCGTGGGAGGTCGTACTCAACGCAATAGGATCGCTACAGGCTGTCCAAGGGGTCATGATTACGGCAGAACTGCCCGGAAAAGTGGTGAAAATCGCATTTGAGCCGGGATCCAGGGTGAAGGCGGGAGATCTTCTCGTACAGCAGGATACTTCCACGGAAGAGGCCCAGCTCCGCGTCGCAGAGGCCGCGGAGGCGCTCGCCCAGACCAACTTTCGAAGATTGAGAGAGCTCCTCGCCAGAAAGATCGTCTCCAAGGCCGAGTATGACAATGCCGAGGCTCAGTGCAAGCAGGCGGCGGCCCAATCCGACAACATCCGTGCGCTGATTGCGAAAAAGAGCATACGCGCCCCTTTTTCAGGCCGCCTGGGCATACGATTGATCGATCTTGGCCAGGTACTCGATTCAGGAGAGGAGATCGTCTCCCTTCAGTCGCTCGATCCCATTTTCGTGGACTTCCTCCTGCCCCAGCAGGAATTGGGAAGGGTGCGGCCGGGGCTGCCCGTTCGAGTTACGACCGATGCTCTTCCCGACGAGGTAATAGAAGGAGAAATCTCGGCGATCAATCCACAGGTGGACCCGGCCACTCGCAATATCCGGATCCAGGCAACAGCGGCAAACGCTCAGGAACACCTCCGCCCCGGCATGTTCGTAAATGTAGGGGTGGTGCTCCCTGCGCGGAATGAAGTTCTTGCCATTCCTGCGACCTCCGTTCTGTACGCCCCTTACAGCGACTCGGTTTTCATCCTTGAAGAAAAGTTTCAGGAGGGCCGCCGTGTGCAGGCCTTGCGGCAGCAGTTCGTTCGGCTGGGGGAAAAGAGGGGCGACTTCGTCTCCGTGGCCTCCGGGGTGAATGAAGGAGACGTCGTGGTAAGCACGGGGGTGTTCAAGCTGCGCAACGGACAGGAAGTGGTAGTGGACAATACCCTGGCGCCGGAGTTTCATCTCGCCCCCGAAGTGGCAAACGACTGAACCGGTTATGAATAAGAGATTTACCGACATCTTTATCCGGCGCCCGGTCCTGGCCCTCGTGGTCAACCTGGTGATCATCATAGCCGGGCTGCAGGCCATTCGCAGCCTCAACGTACGCCAGTACCCCCGCAGCGAGAACGCGGTCGTCACGGTTACCACCGTCTACATCGGTGCCAGTGCCGAACTTGTTCGCGGATTCATCACCACACCGCTCGAGCGCGCGATTGCAGCCGCCGACGGCATCGACTACATTCAATCACAGAGTGCCCAGGGTCTCTCCACCATCACCGTGCGCCTCGAACTGAATTACGATCCGATCAAGGCACTGTCGGAAATCAGTTCCAAGGTGGACCAGGTTCGGGGGGATCTGCCTCCGGAATCCGAGGTTCCGGTGATCAACGTGGAATCGGCGGACAGCCAGTTCGCCTCCGCCTACCTGAGCTTCACGTCCGACCTTCTCAAACAGAACGAGATTACCGACTACCTGTTTCGTGTCGTTCAGCCCCGCCTCGCAGCCATCCAGGGCGTGCAGCGCGCGGAAATCCTGGGCTCCCGAACCTTTGCCATGCGCGTCTGGTTGAACCCGAATCGCATGGCCGCATTCAATATAAGCCCTGTGCAGGTTCGGCAGGCACTGGCATCCAATAATGTCTTGACCGCGCTTGGACAAACCAAAGGCTCTCTCGTTCAGGTAAACCTGGTCGCGAATACCAACCTGAGTTCGGTCGAGGAGTTCAGGAACATCGTGATTCGCGAGCAGGCGGGCGCCATTGTGAGGCTTCGGGACATTGCCGAGGTGGAGCTGGGGGCCGAGGATTATGAGACAGAGGTGCGATTTTCCGGACAGACAGCCGTTTTCATGGGCATCTGGCCTTTGCCGAACGCCAATTCCCTGGACGTAATCCGCCAGGTGCACACGGAGATGGAAGCCATCCAAAAGGGGCTGCCCGGCGGCATGCAGGCTCGTGTCGCTTACGATGCGACTCGCTATATCACCAATGCGATCCGGGAAGTGATCAAAACCCTCAGCGAAACGCTGATCATTGTGATCATAGTCATCTTTCTTTTTCTCGGTTCCATCCGCTCGGCCGCTGTTCCGGTGGTTGCCATTCCCCTTTCCCTGATTGGGGCGGTGTTCCTCATGCAGCTTTTTGGTTTCACCATCAACCTGCTCACTCTGCTGGCCATCGTGCTTTCCGTGGGTCTGGTGGTGGATGATGCCATCGTGGTAGTGGAAAACGTGGAAAGACGTCTGGGCGAAGGGGAATCCCCTTTGGATGCCGCCCTTAATGGAGCCCGGGAACTGGTAGGCCCCATCATCTCCATGACGATTACCCTCGCTGCCGTTTATGCTCCCATCGGTTTTCAGGGAGGCCTCACAGGATCCCTCTTCCGCGAGTTCGCCTTCACCCTGGCCGGCGCGGTCTTCGTTTCCGGGGTGGTGGCCCTCACCCTTTCGCCCATGATGTCTGCAAGGATTCTGAAACCGGGGCTCAGAGAGAGCGGGTTCTCAGGCAGGATTTCGCGTGGATTTCAGCGTATCCGGAGCAGGTACGGCCGGCTGCTCGATTCTACACTCGCATCAAGACCCGCCGTATACGTGGTGTGGGTATTCGTGAGCCTGCTCACCATACCCATGTTCATGATGTCGCCTGCGGAGCTTGCCCCAACCGAGGACCAGGGTGTGATATTCGGTATAGTGGAGGCATCTGCAGACTCCACTCTCGATCAGACGAGTCTCTATGCCGCTGCGGTGAACAGGGTTTTTCTCTCTTCTCCGGAGACCGAATTCACATTTCAGATTACGTCTCCCGCCTCCGGGTTTGGAGGCATGGTGGTGAAGCCATGGGACGAGCGGGAACGAACGATTTTCGAAATCCTTCCCGAGGTGCAGGAAAAACTCCGGGCCGTGCCGGGCATTCGGATCAACCCCATCCTTCCACAGGCGCTGCCCGGCGGCGGACAGTTCCCGGTCGAGTTCGTCATTGCTTCGATTGCGGAGGAGGAGGAGATCCTGCAATTCGCGCGCCGGATTCAATTGAAGGCGATTCAAAGCGGGTTCTTTGCCTTCCCGCCGATCATCGATGTCAAAATCGATCAGCCTCAATCCGAGATCGTAATCGATCGCGACAAGGCCGCCTCACTCGGCCTCAATCTGCAACAGGTCGGCGCGGACATGGCCTCGATGGTAGGCGGGAATTATGTCAATCGGTTCGACATCGCAGGCCGCAGTTACAAGGTCATTCCGCAGATCAGACGCGCAGACCGGCTGAACCCCGGGCAGCTCACATCCATTTATGTAACAGGGCCGGGGGGTGAGCTGATACCGCTCAGCACCATCGCCACCATAGAGAACAAGACAGTTCCCCGTTCGTTGAACCGGTTTCAGCAGCTCAACGCGGTAAAGATCAGCGGCGTGGCCGTACGCCCTCTCGATGAAGCGCTGCGGCTTCTGGAAGAGGAAGCGGCTGCGATCCTGCCGGCGGGATATGTTGTCGACTACACCGGAGAGTCGCGCCAGCTTCGCAGTGAGGGAGGCAAGTTTATTCCAGCATTCAGTTTGGCCGTGATCCTGATTTTTCTTGTGCTCGCGGCTCAGTTCAACAGCTTCAGGGACCCTTTTGTCATCCTGGCCGGTTCAGTGCCGCTGGCCATGTTCGGAGCGCTCCTCTTCACTTTCCTGAAAATGCCCAACCCCAATGTCCCTTTTTGGACAAACGGTTGGACCACAACGCTCAACATCTTCTCTCAGGTAGGTCTCGTGACCCTCGTCGGACTGGTATCCAAGAACGGGATTCTGATGGTTGAATTCGCCAACAGACTCCAGGAAAAAGGGATCTCAAAGATCGAGGCCATTCGGGAAGCTGCCCTGACACGGCTGCGACCCATTCTCATGACTTCTGTGGCGACCATAGCCGGTCATTTCCCCCTGACCCTGGTCACAGGGGCCGGCGCGGAAGCACGAAACTCCATCGGGCTGGTGCTGGTCGGCGGAATGGCGATCGGCACCCTCTTCACACTATTCGTCCTGCCGTCCATCTACATGCTTGTGGCAAAAGATCGGCAAAAGTGACAGTAAGCAGAAGCAGTAAGCAGTAGGCAGTCCCGCGAAACGACACACGGGATCTCCGCTACGCTCCGATAAGCAGTAGGAAGTAGGAAGTAGGAAGAGAGAACCGCAGAATGTCCAATGTCCAATTTTCCAATGTCCAAGGAAGATAAAAAACCGCAGAATGTCCAATGTCGAATGACGAAGTTTGACGGTCTCGTAAAAGTCGAAAATGCCCTCTTTTCGTCATCCCGGTGAAAACCGGGATCCAGTATTTCGAGCCTTTGCAGAGTATCTGGATTCCAGCTGGAGTCCTGCCCGCCTGCCCTTACCCCTTTATCCCGGGCAGATCCGCCACCCCCGGCTCGACCTGAACTTGCAAGCAGACATTCGTCAGTGCGAAAAGAACATACTGAGAGACCAGGGAGATCAAATCGACGAAGTCCTGCGGGTTGAGAACGTTCTTGGTCCGGTTCCATAATTCCGGCGAAATAAACCGGTCGTTCATGAAGGTGTCGGTGAGTTTGAGAAAGGCGCGTTCCCTCTCCGAAGAGAATGCGGCATTGGAACCGTGTCGAATAGCGTCAAGTTCCGTCTCGTTGATGCCAAACTCCCGGCCGACCTTGACATGGTGCTTCCAGACATACTCGCTGCGATAGAGGACAGCCATGCGAAGGATTACCAACTCCTGCTCACGGACCGAGAGCCCCATCTTTGCCTTTGACGTCACCCAGTAGTCGAGAAACGGCCCTAGGGTTTCCCGGTTATGCATCAGGATGCCGAGGAGATTGTACGGGAAGCCCTCCCCCTGGAGACCCTTCCCGGGAAGCCGCTCCAGAATCTTCACACATTCGGGGCTCAGATTATCGGTGGACAGGGGAGTAATGCGGGACTCTGATTCGTTAGGAAAGGTCATCTTAAATTCCTCCTTGTTCGTTCCGTGAGCGATCTTTGGATTCCCCATGGCCAAAGCGCCCATCGCCAGTCCACAGCGCTTCAACGCGTCTCGTCTCGTGAGCCCTTCAAAAATCATCATTTTCTTTTTCTTCATGATTTCTTCTCATTTTTCTTAAAATGGTACTTTCAGCTCTTTTTGTATTGTTTTAGCAATTCAGTCCGTAAATTGGCATGCTTCAGATATGAGTCATCTAGTCATTTGTCAAGAAAATGCACAACAAGGCATACCCATTCGATATCCAGGAAATGTCGCGTGGTGAAACCTGCTTGCGTGGCAAGATCAGTCAGATTCTGAGGCCTGGTTTTCGCGACGTGTCAATTTCTATTTTCGAGGCGCTACCGATCCGACAGTGACTCCCCTATCTTTCGGAGAGGCTCTTTCAGATCGTGAGACGCCACAAACGCAAACTCCTGAAGATCCCGGTTCTTGCGCTCCAGCTCCGCAGTGCGCTCACGAACACGCCACTCCAGTTCGTCCTTGGCCTTTCGGAGTTCCTCCTCCACCCGCCTGCGCTCGCTCATCTCTTTCTCAAGCTTTCGCAGGGCTACCACCATGTCTGCCCGGGTCGCCTCATCGGATGCGAGCAAACCCTCAATCTCTTTCTCAATGGATCGATGGGATGGCCTCACCACGAATTCATCATGAGGCTCTCCCCTGGCAATGAACGCTGTTTGGTCGGCCCAACAGTTGGTCCCAAAAAGCTTGGAGCAGTAACCAGCCATCTTGCCCGCGAGCATTGCGCTCCCCCAGCACTCTCCCAATGCCCTCTGGTATCTGCCCTCCCAACTCTCCCTCACGCGGAAGCGGCACTCCCTGATCTGTTCATCCAGCCCTGTAATCGCCCATTCGCCCCAGCCAGCCACTGCGGCAATAACAAAACGCTCCGTCCCCACGATTGCTTGAACCCCGGACATCAACCCTGCAAGGGTGGTGTCCACCCACATCATCGCAACGGGTAGATTTTCGAAGGTGCAAGTACCTCGCTGGGTGTTCCAAGTAATATGGATACCGGAGACTTGGATGCTTCTCGATTCATGGGAGTCACCTTGAAATCCGTCCATGTCTTGGCGCAACGCCTCTCCTGCGATCTTTCGCAGGGATTCGGATCGCTCAAGGTCCTTGATCCTTTGTTCCAGTTCTTCATAGGTCGGTTTCCTGGCCATCGGTTCCTCCCTCGATCTCACGCTCCGAGTTCAATACCTAGGCTCTACCCAGGCATGAGGAGCGCTCCACACAGATAGTCTGGCTGGATTTCTGCTCTTCCTTCCCTATGCAGCCCCAAGATCAATGAAAGGGAGATGATAAGAATCCTTGGAGGCGGAAGAAAGTAGAAGCAGTCGATCATCCGAATCATCTTAGCCTATCAAGCCCGCTGGTTTGCTGGGCCCGCAAGGTGGATTCATCGTTCTCCTTGCTTTACCGGCAGAGTGATGATGAAATTGGACCCTTTACCAGGGGTGCTCTTAGCGGTTAGCGTGCCGCGATGATGCTCAATCACCTTCGAGCAAATGGAAAGGCCCATTCCGACCCCTCCATATTCTTCTTTGCCATGGAGACGTTGGAAGGGCTTGAAAATACGGGCCGTCGGGTACCAACCCGAGTTTGTCCTCAGCCGTGTTCGCATTTTCGCCGGCGAAAAGCGTGAGAAGCTGGCCGGCCCCTTCCACAATGAGATCCGCTTCGATCTTCATGAAAGAGCCGTTTTCTCCCTTACGGCCGCAAGGATCTGCTCTTTGAGCTCGTCTCCCCGTTGTTTCAGGAGATCCAGATCGCTCTCCATCCCCTCTTTGTATTTCCTGTCTTTAAGCCTGGAGAGGTTTACGCGCACGTTCAGGATGGCTCCCTCCATTGCAGCATGGGCGAGCAGCGCGCCAACGCCCCCATCGGTGATCGCGTTCGGGTTCCCGAATTTGACTACCTGCAGGCAAATCTCCAGGACGCGTACGCTCGCCTTTGCCGTAACCGACGGGATGTCTGCCGCCTTCTTGAGCCTCTCCTGGATCTCGAGGGATCTCCTTTTCTTCTCTTCCTCATCACCCCGGGGCAGCCGATAAGCCTCCATGACCTTCAAATAGACCCTGCTGTCCTCAGAGACCGCAGCCAACAGCTCCTTGCGGCAAGACCGGGCCGCATCCCTGATCCCGGCCATCATCTCCCTGTGATCCTCAAACCCCTTTCTATCCAACGTGAGATTCGCGACCATCTCGACAAGGGCCGAGGCAAGACTGCCCGATAGCGCGGAAACGCTGCCACCACCGGGAGTGGGGCTGCCCTCGGACAGGACGGAGATGAACTCGGAGACGGTCTTCTCTTTATGTTCCATATCCTCTTTCATGACTGTACCCACTCCAGAACCATAAGGAATTACGCACATCGATTCTACGGGGAGAGCAGGACCTGGTCCCCGAAGCGATCGGCAAGGGCACGAGTCATCGCATCCGCGTCGGACGGATCCTTGAACTCCACCATGAGCTCTCCTTTTTCGCCCACTACGAACCTGCCGTGTTCCTCGACCACCGGGGCTATTTCAGAAGGGTCGATTGTCCACCAGCCCCTGGTGCGCATCAGGAGCTCCCGACCTTTCAACCTGCGAGCCGTTACCAGGTCGATCGTTCGGAACCAGGCATCCCAGCCTATCTCGGCAGGTGCTCGAAGAACCGGACTCACAGGATCATGATAAATCCTGCACCGGCCGAAAAGCCGAAGGCGGATCATTCCCCGGACTCCTTCACTAGCGCTTCGATCTCGTTGTCACTCTGAAGGACGATCTTATCCAGGCTGACTCCATCCAGTCTCATTTGTGCGGCCAGGCAGTGAAGGTAAACGACTGCCATCCTTTGCTCGGACAGCTTTAGGTTTTTGCCGGAGGCGATCCTCCAACTCCTCTCGAACCGCGACAGGGCTTTTTCGCGCCAGCCACGAAGCCGGGGATCGTGGTGGTCGATCCCCAGGGCTGAAAGAAAACTTTTCTGCACCTCCTCCATTTGGACGAAGATCCGTCTCATGGTTTGGACGGCAGGATCCTTTTCCCATTCATCGATCACGCTCATAACTCCTCATTCCTTCGCTTCGCCCCACCCTTCCCACAAAACTTCAAACCGCCAAGACGCCAAGCACGCCAAGGAAGACTTTTGCTTTTTTCATCTGCCGGGTACCGGCAGATGAAAAAAGCAAATCTTTGAGTTCTTCTTAGCGTACTTTGCGCCTTCGCGGTTCAATCCAGTTCCTTTTGGATCCTTGCGCCTTCTGTCAGTTGCCCGGGAGTGATTTTGTAGAGCGCGTCCAGCAGCGCTACCTGGTAGCTCCCCGGTCCATCGGCCTTTTCGGCAGCCTTTTCGCCGGCCAATCCGAAGTACGCAAGTGCGGTGGCCGTCGCCCGTACAGGATCCTTGTCCACAGCGAGAAAACCGCCGATGATCGCGGTTGCGGTGCATCCGGTTCCGGTCACGCTCCGCATCAGCTCATGGCCGTTGTGAACGCGCAACTGCTGTCTGCCGTCGGTGACAAGATCCACGGCGCCCGTGATGGCAAGGGTGGTTCCGAGTTCACGGGCAAGTTCCCCGGCAGCTTCTTTGGCCTCATCCACGCCGTGCACGGAATCCACGCCTTTGGTGTGGGCGCCGCTTTGCGCCAGGGAGAGAACCTCGGAACCGTTGCCCCTGATCACTCGTATGGAGAGCTCGCTGATGAGCCGCTTTGCGGATGCTGTCCTCATGCGCGTGGCTCCTGATCCGACGGGGTCCAGAATGATTGGGATCTCCAGCTCATTGGCGCGCTTTCCTGCCCTTATCATGGATTCGATCCACTCCAGTGAGAGGGTCCCAATGTTGAGGACCAGCGCGCCGGCAAGAGCAACCATCTCTTCCACCTCGTCCCTGGCATGGGCCATTACCGGCGAAGCGCCGATGGCCAGCAAGGCATTGGCCGTGCAGTTCATCACCACGAAATTGGTGATATTGTGGACAAGAGGTCTGGAGCGCCTCACCTGCTCCAGGTTTGCACCGGCTTTCTCCGCCAGTTGACGATCGAACATGACTTCTCCATGGGAATGTTGAGGCTTGTTTACAAGAATCCTGGAGTCCCCCTGTTGGAAACTTCACCAGGAGCCATAATGGTGTTCGTGCAACAAACAACCAACCGCCTTTTCTTCACTTGGACATTCTACATTGGACATTGGATATTCTGCGGGTCTCTTTACCCGAAATGGTCCCACCCCTTCGGCTCAATCCGCCACTCGCTCCCGTCCTCGCCGATCAACCGGATTTGCCGGGCAAACGGAGTTATCTTTCCCACCTCTGAGATGGATTCGACACCCGCCTCGCTGAGAGCCGTAATCACCCCGGTCACATGCTCAGGAGAACATGTGACGATCAGCTCATAGTCATCGCTGTTTCCCAGCATGAACTCATAGGGATCCTCTCCAAACGCGCGCGCCGCGTCAATCAAATCCTGTTTGAGAGGGAGTGTATTCTGTTCGAGATCCGCGCCGGCGCCGCTCTCTTCACAGATATGTCCGAGATCGCCCAGAAAGCCGTCGCTCGTGTCGATCATGGCCGTGGCAAGCCCGCTCAAAGCAACGGCTCTTCCCGCGAGGGCTCTGTGCCCAGGCACAAGATACTTCCTGACCAATGGATGGTCTTCGAGCCGTTCCGTTCCTTTTTTCTCAAGGAGCAATCGCAGCCCTGCGCCGGAACGGCCGGGAAAACCCGTGACCAGAATGGAATCACCAGGCTTGGCTGTCGAGCGTCGCAGAGATCTTCCTTCCGGGACCTCACCAAGAAGAGTGATGTCTATGAATGGACTGTCTCCGACGCTCGTGATATTCCCCCCAATGATCGAAGCATGAAACGGATTCAGCTCGAAGAGGAATCCGCGATACATCTCTTCCACATCGGCAACGGCGGTTTCCGGTCTGAGACCCAGCGAAACGAGAGCATACAGGACCACTCCGCCCATGGCGCCGATATCGCTGATGTTCGATATCATGGCCCGGCGCCCCAGGTCATGCGGGCTTATGCATTCGGGGAGGTAGTGCCGCCCCTCGACCATGGAGTCGCAGGTAACCAGGATCTCCTGGCCCGACCTCGGAATGAACGAGGCGGTGTCATCCCCGATTCCCAAGACGACATTGCGGCCCGCAAGCCCCTCCTTCGAAAGCAGATCCTTAAGCCTGCGGATGAGACCGAACTCCCCGATTTGCGAGATTCTCTCAGCCATGCGTCTCCGATTTGAAGACAACCCGGACGAGTTCCCTCACAGCCTCCTCCGGATTCTCCCGGCAGCAGACCGCGGAAATCACCGCCACACCCCAGGCCCCTGCGTTCATCACGTCACCTGCATTTTCGGGGGTTATGCCCCCTATAGCCACAATGGGGATCGAAACCCTGGAAATCAACCCCTTGAGCGGCTCGATTCCACTTGCCGGCCCCGCGTCCGACTTGGAGGAAGTGGGATAGACAGGGCCGAAGCCTGCGTAGTCGGCTCCTTCTTCCTGGCACTTCAGGATCTCCTCCAGGCTTCCGCCCGACCCCCCGATGATCCGATCCCTGCCAAGCAGTGCCCTGGCCATTGGAATCGGAAAATCGTCCTGCCCCAGATGAACCCCGTCGGCTTCGCACGCAAGCGCCACGTCCACCCTGTCATTGACAAGGAACGTCACACCCGCATTTCTGCAAACCTCTCTGATCTCGCACCCGGCTTCTATCATGGCGCGGGTGGATCCGGTCTTTTGGCGGAACTGAATGGTATCGGCCCCGCCTGCGATAGCCCTCCGAGCCAACTCGGCGTGAGAAAAGCGGGTCTGGACAACGACATCTGTGAGAATATGCAGTCTTCCGATCTTTTTCATCTTTCCCTGCATGGGCAAATGACCCTTCACCCCCCACCTTCTTAACTCCCCCCGACCTTCTCTTAAACTAAGAGGGGTAGCGGCTCTCGGAATATTGCAGAATAGAAGGACGGGAGGGGTTAGACCTCCTTCAAATCACGCAAGAACACCTCACATGGCCTGATTGAAGCTCCCCGCAGCGAGCTGCGGGGAATGGGCTCGCTGTTTCGGTTCAAAGCGGGGTCTTTGTACAGGTTCGGGACTAATCAAGCGTCTTCTGCAGGTTCACGCAATCGCTTCGATCAAAGCCAAGGGCTTTGAAAAAGGAGAGCAGATCGGTGGAATCCCATCGGACGGAGGTGAGAACATTTTTGATCTTTTTCTTCTTATAAAACTTGAAAATCTCCTCCGCGAGTCTTTTGCCGATTCCCTGTCCCATGCATTTCGGATCCACACCGAACATGGCAATCCAGGCGCAGCTGTTCAGACCGAAATTCCCGTGGGTAATGTAGCTGATCATATATCCCACGAGGTCTCCGCCCACCTCTGCCACAAAACTCGCATCCGTTTCCCTCTTGAGTTCTTCTTCAACAATCCTCTTGTAATCGAGGTTAGAGGCCTCCTTGGTAATGGCAGCGTCGATCCTGCCGATGCCGGCTGCGTCCTTCTTGCTGAGTCTCCTGACGATGATACTGGCCACTTTTTCCTCCCGGATCAGGACAGAGTCCCTAGTCTATCCTGATGATCTTCACATGGTGTCCTACCCAATCCGGCGGGAGATAAATTCTGCCGCTGTTCCCGCTCAAACTCACCTTCTTTTCGAGCATCTCTTCGCCATACACTTCGAATTTTACCCTCCCCTTCCCCATTTCAAAGTTGGAGGGTTCCGGCCTGTCATTCTTCTCTTTCCGCACAAAGACCCCTTCCTTTCAAGGATATGAACCTGCAGCACTTGGTAAGTATCAGAGAAGCCCCTGAAAAGTCAACAAACACCCCAAAGGAACCCCATTTACCCGGCAAGGAGCGAAATCGCCCTGACCGCACGCACGATTTCAGTGAACAGCGGGATCTTCATGGCTTCCACGCGAGTTCGAAGCATCTTTATGGCGTTCGCGTCGCCGATCACCCATAAGGCTGCCGCTTTGCCGGTTTGTTGAAGGACTTCAAGCGCTTCCGAAAGGGGTGCCAATATGGTCGAGTCCACATAGGCATGAACGAAAATCGCATCAACACAGGACTCGTTAATGATCAACTCCAATGCCGTCCTGTAAGCACTCATCCTCCCTGTGCGCTCGATCGCCGGCCAGAGATCCACGGGATTTTCAACCTCCGCCCACGAGGGAAAGATCTGGGCGAGTGCACTCTTGCATTGTTCGCTCAGGAACGGCACGTCCATGCCTTGCTGAATGAGATGATCCGTCGCTACCGTGGCTGAAGCCCCGCTGAATGTGACAACACCTACCCCTTTTCCACCCGTCTTCCCCTTCCATAAGGTGACGGCCTTTGTGAGATCGGCAAGCTCAAGGAAATCGAAAGCCCTGTGGATTCCTATCTGACGAAAGAAACCCTCGGCCAAGGCAGAGTCCTGGGCGAGACTGGCCGTGTGACTCCTTGCAGCGTCGGCGCCGCGGGAAGTGGTACCTCCCTTGAGAAGCAGCACCGGTTTGTTCAATGCGGTGATGGCCTTGCGGAACCGAGCCGCATCCGAGACGGACTCCAGATACATGGCGACTACTCCTGTTTCCGGATCGTCGCGGAAGTACTCCAGGAGATCGCATTCATTCACATCGCACCGGTTGCCGATCGAGCAGGCCTTGCTCACGCCGAAATATCCCTCGTTCATGATCTGCACCAGAAATCCGGCTGAGAGCATCCCGCTCTGCACGATCAGCGAGACGTCGCCGCACCTTAACCGACCCTGCCAGGCATCGGTGCGGATAAAGGACGCGACCATCCCGGAACATCCGTTGACAATGCCCATGCAGTTCGGGCCCCATAACCGCATGTTCGCCTTTTCTGCAATCTGCTTGCATCGGTTCTGCAGCTCAAGACCTCTTTTGCCGGTTTCCGCAAATCCGGCACTCTGAATCATGACCCTGCGAATCCCTTTGGAAGCGCATCCTTCGAGCACATCGGGTACCGACTCTGAAGGTACAAATATAATAGCAAGCTCAACCGGCTCAGGAAGATCCGTCACATCCCTGAAACACGGAAGTCCGCAGACTTCCCGGGAGCCGGGGTTGACAGGATAAAGCCTGTCCGAAAACTTTTCTTTAAGGTTGCTTACGATGGCGTACCCGCCCTTTCTCGGGTCCGACGATGCGCCGACAACCGCCACACTCTCGGGCTGCAGGAAACTTTTCATAGTCAGAGAGGATTACCAGAATAGCATTGAGATTTCAACACGGTTGTAATAGCTTCTTTTTTAGGACTGTAACACTTTGGCTCTATGAAACAGGGATTGAAAAGGAGTCGATAGAGTTGGCCATGGGGGTCTTTTTTCAAACATGAGGCAAGAGAGCCAAAAAAAAGAGATCCTCTCTCAGATCATCCACGGGACCCCGATTCCTACCTTCGTGATCGACAGGCAGCATAGGATCACCCATTGCAACAAGGCCTATGAAAGACTGGCCGGCGCCCCCCTTGAAGAGATCATCGGAAGCCCCCCTCGGAGGTTCGCCAAACGTCTGTGGCTGGCCGACTTCATTGTGGACGGTGCAGCCGAAAAAGAAATCGCTGCATACTATGCAAGCAGATACCGCAGATCCCCTTCCGTGGAAGGCGCTTATGAGGCCGAGGAGTTCTTTCCTGCAATCGGAGACAAAGGACGCTGGCTCTACTTTACCGCCGCGCCCTTGATGGACGATGAAGGAAAGGTGATCGGCGCCATCGAGACGCTTCAGGATGTGACGGAGAGAAAAACAGCCGAAGAAGCCGTTCGGAAGTCCGGAAGGCGATTCAGGGCGATGCTAGATTTCGCCCCTTACCCTGTAGTGGTCTTTACCCTTGAAGGGCTGGTCTCCTACCTCAACCCCGCATTTACCGAGACCTTCGGGTGGACTCTCAAGGAACTGGAGGGCAGGAACATCCCTTATGTTCCGCCCGGGTCGGAGCAGGAAACCCGGGAGCATATCCGGATGCTTTTGAAGCAGAAGGTCATCCTGCGCAGGGAGAGCAAGCGTTTGACCAGGGATGGGCGGCTCCTGAACGTGATTCTGCGGGAGGTGGTCTTCTCCGAACCCGGAGAAACGAAGCCTTCAGGGGTGATGGTGATCCTGAGGGATGTTACCCAGGAGAGGCGGATTGCGCGCCAGAACGAGGCGATGCTCCGCATCAGCATGGCCCTCCCCCGGTATCCGGACCTGGAGGATGTGCTCGATTACATCAACTCCGAGGTGAAGGATCTGTTGGGGACCGAGGGGTCTGTTGTGGTGCTTCTGGACGAGCACAAGGAAGAGCTCTTCATCCTGGGGGCCGCCTATGACGACACCGATACGCAGGAGAGAATCAAGGAAATCCGCTTCTCTATGGATCAGCTCATTGCCGGAAGGGTGATTCGAAGCGGGGAGCCGATGATTGTCTCCGACACCACGGCGGACCGGAAGGTTCACGAGGAACGGGACCGCAGGCTCGGGTACAAGACGAGGAATCTGCTCCTGGTGCCCTTGATGAGCAGCGAGCGCTCGATCGGGGCGCTTTGCGCCATCAACAAAAAGGAGGGGGAGTTCGACCAGACGGATGTGGAACTCCTCGGAACCATTGCGGGCACGGTAGCCCTCTCAGTGGAGAATGCCAGGTTTTCCGAGGAGCTGAAAAATGCTTACCGCGAGGTGACCAGTCTCAACCGCGCAAAAGACAAGGCCATCAACCACCTCTCCCACGAGCTCAAGACCCCTGTCTCGATCCTGTCCAGTTGCACCAGAATTCTCGAGAAAAGTCTCATGGAGCTTCCTCACTCTGCCTGGAAGCCCACTCTGGACAGAACACGGCGGAACCTGGATCGAATTCTTGAAATCCAGTACGAAGCCGCCGACATTATGGAAGAACGATCCTACAGACCCCATGCGGTCCTCTCCATGCTCCTGGAGCAGTGTGCGGACGAACTCGAGACTCTCGCCGTGGAGGAAGGCGGAGAATCGGCGGCCGATCGCATCCGCAAACGCATCGACGAGATTTTTCTACCAAAGGAAGTGGTGGCTCGAGAGGTCCTCCTCCACGAGGAGGTCAAGGAGAAGCTCAGAGAGCTCGCTCCACGGTTCTCCCATCGGGAGGTGGAGATCGTCACGAACCTGGAACCCGCTCCCGCCATCCTTATTCCCCCGGATGTTCTCCACAAGGTAATCGAGGGGCTGGTCAGGAACGCCGTGGAGAACACCCCTGATGAGGCAAAGGTGGAGGTCGTCGTCCGGAAAAAGGGAGTGGGTGCGGAACTGCTTGTTCGCGATTACGGGACGGGAATTGCAGAGGAGGCCCAGAGACGGATTTTCGAGGGGCTTTTCACCACCAGGGACACGCTGGCCTACTCTTCAAAGAGGCCTTTTGACTTCATGGCAGGAGGAAAAGGGGCGGATCTGCTCCGGATGAAGATCTTCTCGGAACGGTACCATTTCCGGATCAACGTGACCTCCACCCGGTGCCCCTTCATCCCTCGGGAAGATCAAACCTGCCCGGGCAGGATCAGCGAATGTCCTCACTGCTCCACAACCGAGGGTTGCCACCGCTCGGTCGCAACCACCTTCTCGATCTATTTCCCGCCCGCCACTGTTCCTTCATCCGCTCATGCCAAAAACCTGAAGAGGCCGGACATGAGCAGGAGATAAATAAGAAGACTGATGATGTCGTTTGTAGTGGTCACGAAAGGACCGGTTGCAAGGGCAGGATCGATGTTAAGCCTCTTGAGGACCAGCGGCACGGATGCACCGATGAAACAGGCGTTCAAAATGATGAGGATCAGAGAAAGAGCTACCACGGATCCGATCAGGATATCCGACAGCCAGATGCTCACGACTAAGCCGAGGATCACGGCGCAGACCAGTCCATTGAGGAAAGCTACCTTCATCTCGACCACGATTCTCTTTCCAAAGCCGACCAGGCTGATATCGCCTGTGGCCAGCCCCCTTACCGCAACGGTTGCCGCCTGTATGCCGGTATTTCCTCCCATGGCCATGATGACAGGGAAAAAGAAAGAGAGGGCGATCACCTTCTCGAGTGAAGATTCAAACTGATTGATCACGACCGCGGCCAGAATACCGCCAAAGAGCCCCACGATGAGCCACGGCAACCGCGCCCGTGAGATGCGCAGGGGCGATTCTTCTCCAATCTCCTGATGCATCACGCCCGCCATCATCGACATGTCCTCATCCGCTTCCTCTTCGATGACGTCCATGATGTCATCATGGGTGATCCGGCCGATAAGACGATGCTGATCGTCCACGACCGGTACGCTCACCAGGTCATATTTCTGGAACAGCCGGGCAACCTCTTCCTGATCCGTATCCACATCTACCGACAGGATCTCCGGATTCATGATGTCACTGATCTTTCGGTCAGGGGGCTCGAGCACGAGGTCCTTCAGGGAAACGGCTCCCGAGAGCCTGCTGTAATCGTCCACCACAAAAACAGAATAGAGGTTCTCCACCTCTTCCCGTTTCCTCCGCAGTTGTTCAATGGCTTCCTGAACCGTGGCGTTCGCATTGACCGCAACATACTCGAGGGCCATCAGACCGCCGGCCGAGTCTTCCGGAAAAGGAAGCAGCTTCTGCAGCTCTTCTCTCACCTCGGTCTGCACGGAGTCGATAATCTCTTTCACACGCTCCGCAGGCAGGTCGCCTACAAGGTCGGCGGCATCGTCCGAGTCGAGCTCCTGTACGATTTTCGTTATGGCTTCTGCATCGAGGCTGTCCAGAATCCGCTCCTGGACAGGCGGTTCCATCTCGAGCAGGACTTCCCCCGCCTCTTCCGGCATCAGGAGCTCTATGATATAGAGCCGCTCCTCATGTTCCAGCTGCTCCGCGAGGTCTGCCACATCCGCGGGCTGCATTTCAAAGATCAGTTTGCCGAGGGTGTCTCTGTCCTGGTCCTTGATGAGGAGCCTCACGTCTTCAATCAGTTTTTCAGTCAAAGGAACGGACATCGCCTGGTCTCGACCTCCTCAGATGGTTTTCAGCTTTTCCAGAATCCACTGCCTCAGGTCCGATTCTTTCACATCCGCTCCAATCTCCTGAAGCGGGATCTCGGCCCTTGCCGTGCTCGTATGTCCTCCCGCTGATCCCCACTGCCCGAACAGGCTCTGGGCAGTACTTCCTGCATTCAGGCGAAAACCGGCGTTTCTGAAAATCACGATGAGTTTCTGGCCGTAAACGCCTGAAACAATGCACCAGGTGGCCTCGACCATCTTCAGGAAAAAATCGGCTATGATCACGAGAATGTCGGGATCATTCACCCGTCCCATGTGAATGAACGCCTTATCCTTCAGGAGGGTCAGATTCTCCATCGCCGCGCGGAAGCCGGCGAGCGTCTGCCTGGTCATTTCGGAAGATTCGATTTTCTTGATGAGATTGAGATTGGCGAACGGATAAAGGTATCGGAAGGCATTGATGTCGCTCTGGGTGGAGGGCCTTACGAAATTGTCGGTGTCCGTCTTGATGCCATAGAAAAGGGCGGTTGCGAGTCTCGGCGAAGGTTTCACCTTTGTCGCCCTCAGGTATTCGGTCATGATGGTGGAGTTGGCGCCGTAATCCTCTTTGACATCCAGGAACTGCGCAGAAGTGGACGAGACAAAGGGATGATGATCGATAATGATATCGTACTTATACTTGGATAGCAGCTCGTGATGGCTCGGCTGGCTGTCCACCAATGCCCACCGCGTGATTTCGGAGGGATTCAGTTTGCGGATATGCTGCTGTTGGATCTTCAACAACTTGATCATTGCCAGGTTGTCGGCGCGCTTGATTGTGTTGACATGAAAGACAAGGGTGCGTTTGATCCTTCTCCATAGCAGTCGGGTCAAGGCAAGAGCGCTGGCGATCGCATCCGGATCCGCATTGATCAGAATCGCCAGGGTGTCCTCGGGCGAGACCATTTCGAACAGCCTCTTGCATTTCTCGATGGAAGAAGTCGACTTGGGAAAAGGATGATCCATGAGGATCGGCTTTTCCTGCTTCACCGTGGTGCCCGGAGCCATGGCGTCAATGCCTCATATTGAATGGGGGCTATCCCCGTCAGTGAAATAAAGCAGCTTATCGTACAGCCATAAAACATTCAATGCGAATTGGAACGGTCCGGCTCTCACCACGGCCATGCCCTCTCGAGAAACTGAAGGCTTGGAACCACGTCCTCTTCCGTGTGGGGCTCGAGGGTCAACACCGGCGGAATCGAGAGCCTGTTCTTCATTTCCTTGAAAAGCAGTTCGAAGTCGATGGATCCCTTTCCAGGGGCCAGGTGTTCGTCCTTTTCCCCGAAATTGTCATGAAGGTGGACTTGACGAAGGTATGGCGACATAGCAACGATCCATTCGAGGAGGGATGCTTTTCCGAAGACCGCCTGATGCCCGGTGTCCAGACAGAACCCCACTCCGTATTCCTGAAGGGGTTCGACCAGATTCAGAATCTCCGAAGGGTTGTTCTCATATACATTCTCGAGCACGAGCACGCTTCCCTCTTGCGCGACCTTTCCAGCCAGGTCGGCCCAAATGGGCAAGCTGTTCCGAAGCCACGCATCTCCCATGAAGCCATACTTCACGGAATCGTAACCCGTATGGCAGACTGCTGTCTTCGGCTTGAACAGGGAAACCAAAGGCAACATCTGCTCAAATCGTCGAACGCTCAACTTTCTTACCTCAGGGTCCGCAGATCCCGGTGAGAGATCCAGGTAGGGGAAATGGAATGTGATCTCCAGGCCATGCTCGCGAAGTTGTTGGGAGACACTTCGGAACTCTTCATGAGAATGGACTTCCAGCGCTTCCGCGTCAAATCCGATTTCAGGATTCATGCGGCGCGCGATAAACTTGGGGAGATACTCGGCAAAGAGCCTCCGGAAGGGAATATTGACATGGAAACGCGTTCTCGGATCATTCATCTTCTTTTTGCCCCTGAATCGATGTGCCGCTAACCATGGAAGGTAATCCGGTCCCTCTTCTCGTGATCCCAAGGGAAGGCGATAAAACAATAATCATAATCCTGTTGTTGTGGAATGACAATCCACCAGAAAAATTGGTAACACATACACCGGGCAGCGTCTTTTCATTTTGGAAAAGAGACCCCCATGGCCAACCCTGCTCAGAATTCACAGAGCTGAAGTGCTTCGAAGGGCTGAAAGGAAAGGTTATGAAATCCTATCTGATAGATGAGATCCCCTCCAGCGATATGGAAAGGATCAGAAGCGAGATGGAGAAATCAGCCACCAGGTCGGGGCTGGAAAAGCTGTTCTGGGTCGAGATCCCGGTAAACATGCTGAGTGAGATTCAGCTTCTTCACAAGGGGTGCGGACCACACGTATTCGCGTTCGAGCTGGGTCGGAACTGGATCAGGTGTGAGTTCTTCGTTCGCACTCTCAACTGCATGAAATGTCCGTGCAACGGGTACGCCACCACCCGGCAGGTTCATTTCGCCATGGAATATGCCGACCGCCTCCTTGAGAGACTGGGAGTAAAGAGCTGAGGAACCGCAGAATGGAAATCTTTTGTCGGTTGACTGGCAATGCCCGGCCTGTTATATTGTTTTGTTTCTGCAATCACCCGGAACTAGTAGTATTTCCGGCATAGCATACTATGGAGACGGAGGCGGACCTGATGGATTATAAGGACACACTCAACCTGCCCAAAACGGATTTCCCAATGAAGGCGAATCTGGTCAAGAGAGAGCCTGAGATGATCGCCGGGTGGGAGAAGGACAAGCTGTACCAGAGGATTCGTGAATCATCCAAAGGTCGGAAGCGCTATACCCTTCATGACGGCCCCCCGTATGCGAACGGGAACATCCACATGGGCACCGCCTTCAACAAGATTCTGAAGGACATCATCATCAAATCCAAGCAGATGTCGGGTTTCGATTCACCCTATGTGCCGGGTTGGGACTGTCATGGCCTGCCCATCGAACACAAGGTCGATCAGGAACTGGGCGGCCGCAAGAAATCCATGTCGCAGGTCGAGGTGCGAAAATATTGCCGCAAATACGCCGAGAAATTCGTGGATATCCAGCGGAACGAGTTCAAGAGACTTGGGGTGTTCGGAGAATGGGACCGGCCTTACCTGACCATGAGCTATGATTATGAGGCGACCATTGTACGGGAATTCGGAAAATTCGCCTTGAATGGAAGTCTCTACAAGAGCAAGAAGCCGATATACTGGTGCATATCCTGCAAGACCGCGCTGGCCGAGGCCGAGGTTGAATATGAACAACACACCTCGCCCTCCATTTTCGTGAAATTCCCCATGGTCTCGGATATCAGTAAAGATCATCCCGAGCTCCGGAACAAGCAGGTCTACATCCTCATCTGGACTACAACCCCCTGGACCATACCGGCCAATCTTGCCGTAGCGCTCCACCCTGACCTGGAGTATGTGGCCGTGGACCCTGGAAACAACGAGATCTGGATTTTGGCCAAGGGGCTGGTGCACGTCTGCATGGACGTTTTCGGGATCCGCGATTACAAAATCGTGAGGGAATTCGAAGCCAGCGAGTTGGAAAGACTCAAGGCCAAGCACCCTCTTTATGAAAGGGAATCGCTGATCGTGCTGGCCCCCTACGTGACCCTCGAAGCAGGCACCGGATGCGTCCATACGGCGCCCGGACATGGCCGTGAGGATTATGAGACGGGCTTGGCGTACGGCCTGGATGTGTATTCACCCGTTGATGATTCGGGGCGCTTCACCGAGGATGTGCTCTTCTTTGCAGGACAGGAGGTCTTCCAGGCCAATGCATCGGTGAATAAAAAACTTTCGGAAGAGGGTCTGCTCCTGAAGGAGCAGGCCATTTCCCACGAGTATCCTCATTGCTGGCGATGCAAGAAGCCGGTGATCTTCCGGTCCACTGAGCAGTGGTTCATCTCCATGGAGAAAACCTCCCTCCGGCAGAACGCTCTCCGCGCAATCCAGGAAGTCTCATGGATACCTAGGTGGGGGCAGGACAGGATCTACGGCCTCATCGAAAAACGGCCGGACTGGTGCATTTCCAGACAACGATCGTGGGGGGTTCCCATCACCATGTTCTACTGCGAAAAATGCAACCGAATTCTCTCCAGCCCGGAAATCTTTGATCACGTGGTGCGGCTCGTGGAAAAATCGGGCGCGGATGTCTGGTTTGCCGAACCGGAGGAAAAACTCCTGCCGCCGGGCGCCACCTGCCCGGATTGCGGCTCTGCCGGGTTCAGGAAAGAGACCGACATCCTCGATGTATGGTTTGACTCGGGAGTCAGTTATGCGGCGGTCATGGAAGCGAGGGATTATCTCGAAAGCCCCTCCGATCTCTACCTGGAAGGAAGCGATCAGCACAGGGGCTGGTTTCACAGTTCGCTCCTCTGCTCGGTGGGCACAAGGGGCAGAGCGCCTTATAAGAATGTTCTGACCCACGGATTCGTCGTGGACGGTACGGGAAAGGCCATGCACAAATCCGCCGGGAATGTGGTCGCTCCCGAGGATCTCATCAAGAAATACGGAGCGGAGATCATCCGGTTGTGGGTAGCGGCCGAAGATTACCGGGACAACATCCGCCTCTCCGAGGAAATCCTCCAGCGTCTGACAGAGGCGTACCGGCGCATCAGAAACACCTGCCGCTTTCTTCTGGGAAATCTCTCCGACTTCGATCCATCCCAAGATGGTGTGCGTTACGAAGAGATGGAAGAACTGGACCGATGGGCGCTCCACAAGCTGCAGGATCTGAGCGAGCGGGTTCTCATGGCTTATGAGGGCTTTGAGTTCCACGCAATCTATCAGGCTCTTCACAATTTCTGCGTTCTCGATCTTTCCTCCTTCTACCTGGATGTGCTTAAGGACCGGCTCTATGTCTCTCCGCCGAAATCCCGTTCAAGGAGGTCGGCTCAGACAGCCATGAGGGAGATCCTGGAAGTTTTGGTCCGTCTTATGGCCCCCATCCTTTCATTTACCGCGGATGAAATCTGGACCCACATGAGAAAGGATCAGGGTAAATCCAATGTTCACACGGATCTCTTTGTTCCCGTGAAACAGGAATTCAGAGATCCCGCCCTTTCCGAACGATGGGAGAACATCCTGAAGGTTCGCAAGGAAGTCACCAGAGCGCTCGAGACCGCGCGAAAGGAACGAAAGATAGGACACTCTCTGGATGCTGCCCTGACACTAGGTCTTCCGCCCGAGCAGATGCAGTTTTTTCAGCCTTACCGGGAAATGCTCAAATACCTTTTCATCGTTTCTTCGGTCGATATGAAGCCGGCGGAAGAGGTCACCGGGGGAGTCGAAAGCGAGGAGATGGCAGGGGTGAGGATCCAGGTGGAATCTTCCCGTGAGCCAAAGTGCGAGCGGTGCTGGGTGCACGATGCCTCTGCAGGTCAAAAGGCCGACCCGCCCAGGCTTTGCACGAGATGCCGGGAGATATTGAAGGAGTGACGGTTCAGCTCTATAAGAACGAAGCAGGGCTTGGCCATGAGGTCTTTTTTCAAAAACGAGACGTACCGGGGAAAACGCATGCACAAAGGGGTGGTTGCGCTCCTGCAAAGACAAAGCCGAACTGTTGCCTGAAAGAGACGGGGTCGCTGACAAGGTGAGAAAATCCTATCGTCTATTCCTCCTGATTTCCCCTGCGGTGATCATCCTGGACCAGATCACCAAGTGGGCCGTATTGAAATCCATTCCCCTGTATGGAAGCTATCCTGTCATTGAGGGCTTCTTCAACATCGTTCACGTAAGGAATCGAGGCATCGCATTTGGTATCATGAACAGACCGGACGGCAGCCAGATCACCATCTATATTCTCACAGTGGTGACACTCGCGGCGATTTTCCTTCTCTTTTTCTGGTTCAGTCGTCTCGGTGCGGAAGAACGAAAGACCGCCTACGGACTCGCGCTGGTGATCGGGGGAGCTCTGGGAAATCTCATTGACCGGATCAGGATGGGCGAGGTCGTCGATTTCCTTGATATTCATGTCGGAACCTTTCACTGGCCCGCATTCAACGTTGCAGATTCAGCAATTACGTTGGGCGTCTTCTGGCTGGCCCTGACCATCTTCTTCTCCAGCGGCCCCAAAGCCGGGAAGTCTTCGAAATAGGAATTCAATCCATGCTTCCTGATCTCCTCTCCATCGGCCCGTTGACCATTCACACCTATGGTCTCCTGGTCGCCCTGGGCTTCGCGGCGGCCTTTGCGTCGACGCTGCGACTTTCCCCCGCCTACGGCCTGGGGTTCCATCAGGTTATGGATATGGGATTCATCGGGATCGTTGCAGGAGTTGCCGGTTCGAGGCTCTTGTTCGTGCTGTTCAATCCGTCGCACTTCTTCGCGCGCCCCTTGGAGATATTCAAAATATGGGAAGGGGGCCTGGTGTTTTCAGGTGGACTCGTCGCCGTTGCGGGCGCCATGCTTTTCTATTCCAGGCGGCATGGCATTTCCTTTTTGCGTATAGGAGATTTGTGGACCCCCGGGGTCGCGCTCGGGCAATCTCTCGGCAGGATCGGATGTTTCATGGCAGGCTGCTGTTACGGAAAGCCCCTGGACGCCCCCTGGTCCGTAATCTTTACAGATCCCGTTTCGCTTGCCCCCCTGCACATCCCCCTTCATCCCACGCAGCTCTATTCGGCCATGGGGGGGTTCCTGATTGCGGCCGTTCTGTTCGTTCTACACAAACGAAAGAGCTTCGAGGGACGGGTTCTCCTCTGGTTCCTGATCCTCCACAGCACCGGCACTCTCATGGTGGAACGCTTCCGTGCGGACCACAGAGTTACAATTCCGGGAACGGAAATGAGCGTCACTCAGCTGATCGCACTGATCCTGCTGATCGGTTCGGTAGCAGCCCTCATGGCACTCACCTCGAAACGCAAGTCCCCTTCTCCTTTGAACCTTTGATCATCCTGGGTGCATCAATGGGGCTCCGCAACGGTCACGATTGAATCTTAACAATGAGCCCGCCCTCCTCCTGCCTGATCTGCAACTCAAGAAGACTGGACACGGCTTCAACCGCCCAGTCAAAGGAGATCTTGCACGTATTCAGCACAATGTCATAGAGAGAAGGATCATCGATGTCCGAATCGAACACATTGGCTGCCAGGGCGGCGCGCTGTTTTTCCCTTTCCCTCACCATGTTCTCCGCATCGGAGCGCGAAAGCTTGTAGTGATTGACAAGGAAGTCCACCCTCTTTTCGAACTCGCCAACCAGCATGACATGGATTACGTTGGGGTGTCTCCGGAGCACAAACTGCGCTCCGCGCCCCACTATCACATAGCCCCCCTTGTCTGCCATCGGCTTCATGACCCTGTCGAGGAATTCCACGTATTTCTTCCTCTGGAACTCCTGACCCTCCTGGCCGCCGGGAGCCTTGTAGAAAATCCCGCTGGATACAAATTTTGAGAGAACGTCCAGAATTCTGCTGCTCGCCTCCTTTTCAATCGCATCGAGCCAGCCTGGTGTCATCTTCTCGCGCCGCGCAATCTCATCAATGACCGCCTTGTCCACGAGATGGAATCCAAATTTCTTACTCAGTCTCTCCCCTAATGTCCACCCCCCTGCTCCAAACTGCCTGCTTATAGTGACAACCGCCATTCTTCACCTCCTCTCAAAATTCGGTTGGTCCGGAACCAAATCTCCTAACTGCCCCGGAGAGATCGTGATTTTCCGTGAGCCCCGCTCACAGGTTCATCAGTAAAAGATGGACCTTTCCGCCTGATGTTCTAGTGAGGCCGAAAAAGCCCCGGATAGACGCAGTATAAGCACCAGAGGTCTTGTTGTAAACCACGCTGCATCCGGGATCCTCTGAACGGAGAGAGTTTTCCATGTTGAAGTGCGGCAGCGGCCTGAGCCCTTCGGGTTCATTCCGCCTTCTGCAAATGGTCATTGTCATTTCAGCCGAAGCCGGGGCATGAAGAAACACCCCGCGCAAAGGCGGTGCAGTTGGCTTTTCCGGGCGATGGGAGATCGAAAACCCTTGACAGGGAGAATCCTCTGCCTTATTTCACTATGTAAGTAAACACACGCTTATTTAGCTCTCCCCCGAAACCTCCTTCCAAACGGGCATACCGCCCGTAGAGAGGACCCTTCATGGCCGAGCAAACCACTGTTCAGGAAAACAGCGCCAAGACGCGGGCGCTTAAGATTGTCCGATGGGTCGTCGTATCCGCGGGCGTTCTTCTCGTCCTCTTCACCTTCATCATGGCGATCGTGAGAAAGTATGGCGGATAGAAGGTGTTTCGATTGATTCAGGGCGGGCCGGGGTTCGATTCCCTGGAAGCATTCGTCTGGTCTGCAAGCATCCGCACGGCATTCAGGTATTCCTGAAATCCCCTCAGGAAGAGATCGTTGTGTCCCGCAGCTTGCACTATCAGAAGCGTCTTTTCGGATGCGCCCGAAGCCGAATAGAGCGCGCGACCTTCCTCCACAGGGATCAGTTCGTCCTCTTCGCCGTGAATGATCAAGGTATTCCCTTTAAAGCCACTGATTTTCCGGAGATTGCCGAAGTCCTCCTCTGTAAGTCCGAGGGAGTGCATATCCAGCCCAAATAATTGAAGCAGTGTGGAGATCCGGGCAAAGCCGCTCTCGACGATCAGTCCGTCTATCAGTCTCGGGGAAGCCGAGGCAAGTTCAAGCGCTGATACGCTTCCAAGGGATCTACCCATCACAAGAAGGGCGCCCTTCTGTCCCCTTTCGGAGAGCATCCGACGGAAGTAATCGAACACAGCATGACAATCGCGCATCATGGCACTGATCGTAGGTACGCCTGTGGAGCGTCCATATCCTCGGTAATCGACAGGAAAGAAATTGATTCCCATTCCCCGGTAAATTCGACCCATGTCGTCATAATCGGCGACGATCTCTCCATTTCCATGAAAAAAGAGAAGGTTTGGGCCTTCGGCATCGGCGAAGAAAAAGCGCGCGCCCAGCGCCACCCCGGATTCGACCCCGATCATGACATCCTCCGCATCCGGAGAACGGGTATTACGTAATTCAGGGCGGGGGTGAAAAAGAAGACGGAGGATCTCGGGCCTGTCCAATTTTGAGTAATCCCTTGCCATGTTTCCCATGTGTTTATCCTGGCGCTCCCTTTCGGGCACTATAGGCAAACTTGGAGGATTCGTCAAATGGCTCTGCCGGCACTCATCCACTGGAGCATTGGAGTGAGGGGTTCCAAGAATCGAGGATCTTGACGAAAACCCGTTTTCCTGTTGAATTCATTCCACAGTTCGGATAATCTCTGCCAACTGGATGGCGACTCGCAACCCTCAGAACGCGGGTTCAACAGAGCGACAGAGGAGAAGGCAATGTACGAGGAAGGAACAAGAGTCCGGATGACAAAAGGGTACAGAGGTGCAGAGGGGGTAATCATCGGCAGAAGCGAATCTCGCTTCGGCTTCTACGTGGTTGAGCTTGAAAACGGGATAAAGATTGTGGTGGGATCTTCAGCTTTCGATATCTTTTGCCGATGAGTGGGAAAAGGCAGGACTTGCGCGATAATCCGGAGCGAGGCTCCCAGTTTCGTCTAACCTTTGTCAATACAGGGGAATGGTTATGAGACGGAGATTCCTTGGCGGTAGAAGAATGTTTTGGGCATTGCATCTGGCGGCATTTGTCGTATTCATTTCCGCTTTTTCCGAAGCTGCAGCGCAGCCCCTGACCCATAAAGTAAAAAAAGGGGATACGCTTTACGCCATCAGCCAGAAATACTTCGGCAACCCGGCGCTCTGGCCGAAAGTCTGGGAGATGAACCCTTTTGTCACCAACCCTCACCTTCTTAAACCGGGAGACCTGATCCGGATCGGCGTCCTGGAAACTGCAGCCCTGAAGCCGAAGCCAAAAGAGATTGTATCGGTTGCACAGGCCATCAAGGTTGCTGAGAAAAAGCCCACAGGCATCCATGTGGGAAGCCTCACGGCGCTCAACGCTCGTGGATTCCTCTCGAAAGTGGAGGAGACCCCCTGGAGTATTGTCGATGCAACCGACAACGCCAAACTCCTCCTTGCAAAAGGAGACCTGCTCTTTCTCGATTTCGCCGCGAGGGACGGGATAAAGACAGGGGACGAATTCACAATATTCAGACCCTTTTTCGGGGTCAGGCATGTCATTACCGGAGAGGACCAGGGGATCTTGTATTCGCCCCGGGCAAAGGTGATCCTCCGTGAGAAAACCGTCCGTAACGTATTTCGTGCCGAGATTCAAGAGAGCTATCTGGATATGAGTATGGGCGATCTTGTTTTGCCGTTTAAGCCGATGCCTTCCTGCATTATGCCCCTGCCTTCCGACCCTGGACTTCGAGGCGTAGTGGTTGCGAGCGAGCAGCAGCGTACACTCTTTGGCCGAAATTCCATCGTTTATCTGGATAGCGGCACGGACAAGGGGCTCCTTCCCGGCAGCATGCTCGAGCTCGTGAGGTTCATGAATGTACCCCACCCTGAAGAGTCCCTTGCGTATGAAAAGATGGTCGGCCGAATGATCGTACTCGATGCAGGACCTGAAACAGCGACTGCGCTGGTTCTCTCCAGCAATGAGAGCCTTATGGTCGGAATGTTCTTCCGCGGCTCCTCAACCTGGACGGACCCGGCCGGATCACCGGCATCCTTCCCCTCCTGCCCTGCCCAACAATAGTTCTCGGGGTGGGGGCCCCGAGAAAAAAGCTTGACTCGCTCTGACCTGTCTGCTTTATTCCCGCCATCCTCACAGGACGGAACGAATTGCGATGGCGACGTCCAGGCCTGACAACATACTGGAGTGGCTCACTCTTCAGCTCGTCCCTGGTCTCGGCCGTGTGGGATGCAAGAATCTCATAGTCCGTTTCGGCAGTGCCGAGTCCGTTTTCAGGGCGGGTCCCGGAGAGCTTGCCGGTGTAGAAGGTGTGCGGGAAGATGTCGCAGCAAAGATTTTAAGGAAGAAATCCACTGCAAATGCCGAAAGGATTCTGAGGGCAGTTGAGCGGACCGGCGCCAGGATAATCCGACTTACAGATCCGGAGTATCCGTCCTCGCTCAGGGAGATTCATGATCCGCCGCTGCTTCTGTATGCTCGAGGCAGAGAAATCCCTCCGACGCTGCCTTTTATTGCCGTGGTTGGATCGAGAAACCCCACCTCTTACGGGACCAGGGCTGCGGAGGTGATCGGAAAAGGGCTTGCAGTCCGGGGGGTGGGCATCGTGAGCGGAATGGCCACAGGCATCGATTCGGCCGCCCACTGGGGGTCGATGGAACAAAACGGCTTTCCACTTGCCGTTTTGGGTACCGGGATCGATCTCATCTACCCTGAATCCAATAAGAAGCTTCACGAGAAGCTCATTGAAAAAGGTGCGGTGGTGAGCGAATTTGTTCCGGGCACGCCCCCTGAACCGTGGAATTTTCCCAGTCGCAACAGGATAATCAGCGGCATCAGCAGGGCTGTGGTCGTAGTGGAGGCCACAATGAAGAGCGGGTCCCTGATCACTGCATCCCTTGCTCTTGAGCAGGGCCGTGAAGTGTTCGCAGTCCCTGGAAGCATCGATTCCTTCAAGAGCACCGGCTGTCACTTTCTTATCAAGCAGGGGGCAAGGCTGGTGGAAAACGCCGATGACATCCTCGAAGAAATGTCCATCGGCAAACCGCGGGATGCCGGAAAGGGCAAACCACAAGGAATTCCGTTTCCTCCCCTGGCAGAAAGTGAAAGAGCGATTTATGATATGCTGAGCAACTACCCTCTTCATATCGACGTCATCGTCAGACAAGGGAAATTGCCTGCAGGGGAGGTCTCTTCCATTCTCATGAAGATGGAGCTGAGAGGCCTCATCCGGCAGCTCCCGGGAAAAATGTTTATCCGATAGCGCGTGTTCGGCGCAAGTGAAGGCTATGGCGGCAAAGAGAGAACCCAAGCGAAAAGAAAAGAAATCCCCGACCTCGAACGTGGAGGGCAAGCAACTGGTCATTGTCGAGTCGCCTGCAAAAGCGGGAACCCTCAACAAATATCTCGGGCCCGAGTTCGTGGTAATGGCCTCGGTCGGACATGTTCGCGACCTGCCGGACAGAAACCCAAAGGGTGTCAAGGACCCGGTGCCTGGGGTTGATCTCGAAAACAATTTCAGGCCGACCTACCAGGTCATTAAGAAAAAAGCAAAGACGGTCGGCGACCTCAAGAAAGCGGCCCGCGATGCAGCGGGAATATGGCTCGCCACAGACCTCGACCGCGAAGGCGAGGCCATTGCCTGGCACCTCGCAGAGGCGCTTGGGATCGAACCCGAGGACGGGAAACGCGTTGTTTTCAACGCTATTACGAAGAGCGAAATCGAGCGGGCCTTTAAACACCCCCGCAAAATCGACATGGGGAAGGTGAACGCCCAGCAGGCCCGCCGAATCCTCGACCGAATCGTGGGATACCAGGTGTCTCCCCTCCTGTGGAGAAAGGTTGCCGGCGGATTGAGCGCAGGCCGTGTTCAATCCGTGGCGGTCCGTCTGATCGTCCAGAGAGAAAGGGATATTGAGAACTTCATTCCTGAAGAATACTGGAGGATCACAGGGCTGTTTACCACGAATGGAGATCGGGTCGAATCCCTCTCTCAGGAATGGATGAAGTGGCTTTCCGAATCCGCGGAAAACCCGGCAGCGCGAAAGAGCGGTGGCCGAACCATTGCCGCGAAGAATCGGTGGCTTGCCGAACATGACAGCCTTTCCGCCGAGCTGGTCGAGGTGGATGGGAAAAAGTTCGAACCCCGAAACGCAGAAGAGGCCCTGAAGGCTTCCGAGCGGGCCGGGTTTCACCTGGACGAAAGACCGGTCACCCGGAACGAAAAGGGCAAAGGTCCTGCAAAAGAATCGGTACGGTTGATCGGTCATCGCTCGGATGGGCCGCCGTGGACCCTCAAATCCATACAGACCAAGAGGACGAAGAGCCACCCCGGCGCCCCGTTCATCACCAGCACACTTCAGCAGGCTGCAGCCAATCAGCTCGATTTCACGGCTCATCAGACCATGAGCGTGGCCCAGGCCCTCTATGAAGGCATGCCGATCAAGGATATGGGAGCGGTCGGTCTCATCACCTATATGCGAACCGATTCCACCCACCTTTCTCCCGAGGCGGTCAAGGCGGCACGCGATTACATTCTTCAAAGGTTCGGCCGGGACTACGTTCCACAGAACCCGAATTTTTTTTCTTCTTCCAACAAATCGGCACAGGAAGCGCACGAAGCCATTCGACCCACGGAGGTCGGCCTTGACCCGGAAAGAGTCCGCAAGTCCCTTCCTGAACGTCATTACAAGCTTTATAAACTGATCTGGGAAAGGTTTATCGCATCCCAGATGAGCGACGCGCAGTGGGACTCCACCACCCTGCTGATCTCAGGCTCCGACGCGAAAGGTGAACTGGTATTCAGAGCCACGGGAAGGGTTTTGGTCTTCGACGGACATTACAAGGTTTCAGGAGTGCCGAACGTGTCCGATGAACCGGTGATCCCAAGGGTCGGCGAGGGGGATCCTCTCCACATGCTGCAAATCGATCCTGCTCAGTACTTCACCTCGCCGCCACCGAGGTTCACCGAGGCCTCGCTCGTGAAGAAACTTGAGGCTGAAGGAATCGGCCGTCCCAGCACCTATGCGCAGATCATTCAGGTCATTCAGCACCGCAAGTACGTTCAGAAGATGCGAGGCCGATTCCATGCCACGGATCTCGGCAAGGTCGTGACCGACAAGCTTGTGGAGGCCTTCCCGGAAATCATGGAAGTAGGCTACACCAGGGAAATGGAGCAGGACCTCGACGATATCGAAGAGAAGCACGCCAACTGGATGGAGATGCTCCACCGCTTTTACGGGCCGTTCAAGGAGAGTCTTCAGGCAGCCTATCAGGGCATGGTGCATGCAAAGGCGGAGACCGAGCCCGCCCCTCACACCTGTCCTCAGTGCGGGGGCGCGACCGTGTACCGCTTCGGCAAGAAAGGGCGATTCCTCAGCTGTGCGAGGTACCCCAAATGCCGATTCGCAGCACCGATCGATGCAGAAGGGCGTCCCGTGGAACCGGCAAAGACAAATATCGCATGCCCCAAGTGCCAGTCGCCCATGATCCTTCGCAAGGGGCGTTTCGGCGATTTCTTGAGCTGCACGCGCTACCCCGAGTGTGAAGGCATTCTGAACGTGGATACCAAGGGCTTTGTCACCCCTCCCAAGATCCCGCCCATACTCACGGACATTCCCTGCCCCAAATGCGGCAGTCCTCTCAACCTGAGAAGGGGCGCACGAGGACCATGGCTCAGTTGTTCCGTTTTTCCAAAGTGCAGAGGAAGATTGGGGTGGTCAAGCCTCGAAGAAAAGGTGAAGGCCAGATGGGAGAAGGCCCTCCGCAATCATGAACAGGCGAATCCGGAACCCGTGATACGCAGACTCGACGGCGAGCCTTTAGGGGATCGTTTCAGACTCCAGTCGGAAATCAACGGAGGGAATGGCGCCGGATCGGATGATGCGGCAGAAGAGTAGCGGCTTGTATCAGTTGGAGCTTCCCTCCTCGCTTTTTCTGAGAGAGTCCTCGAATTCCTGGAAGAACTTGTCCTTCTCTTTCCAATCGGGGCCGAATCTCTTGTTGAAGTAGCCGCTCAATTGATCGAAGAATCTGATCCACAGGGGCTTGTCCCCATTCATGACCACTTCTTCCAAAAATCCCCGCAGGTCCGAGATCCTCTCCTTGGGCAGGAAGGAAACTGCCCCCAGTTTGATGGATTTCTTGAGCGCTTCCGGCGTGAGTGCATGAGCCGTAAGCATGACTGTGGGAAATCCCCTGGAAACGGAAATCTTCAGAAGCTCGAACCCGTTGACTCCCATGATATCGAGGATCACCACATCATAGGTGTAACCCAGGATGTACTCCTTGGCCGTGCCGAAATCCCCGGCCTTGTGGACAATGGAGGTATCCAGTTCATCGGCAACTGTTTCGAGAACATCCGGCTCATCGTCAACGATGAGGATAACCTTGTCGTTGAGGAGATCTTTCTCGCCCATCTCTTTCTCCTGCACTTGTTTACGATTAAAAAAGCTGTATTCTATATCAGGCGCCCGGCCCCGTCAAAGATATTTCCTGGAGATAATACCGGGCTGCGGTGTATAATGCTGAAGTGTATAAAGGTGAGAAAGGAGGATAACGACCCATGGATGAGAGATCCCCTCAGAAGAGTCGCACCAGGGATCGAAAAGGCTGGTGGAGACGTTTTCTGGAGCGATTGACCAAGGCTGCTGAAGAAACCAATCGATCGGAATGCACGACCTGAGGAGCAAAGGGTCATGCCGGCGGCATGAAGAGATGAGAAAACCTGTATATATTCCGCTCCTGCTCCTGATCGTCCTTGTGCTCCCCGTTTCCTCTCATGGAGGGAAGTTGTACAAGTGGATCGACGAGAAAGGGGTGGTCCACTTTTCTGACCAAAGACCGAAAGATCCTGACAAGATCACCGGCGGAGTGGAGGAAAGGGACCTGGAAGAGTCCCCGAAAACCAACCCGCCGCCTGAGCCGGCAAGACAAACGAGTGAGGCTAGAAGCCCTATTGAACATGCAGCGAACTGCACATTCACCATCAGGAGCACCGGGAAAATCGGAACAGGATTCCTCCTGACCTCGAACGGCCTTGCCGCAACTTGCAGGCACGTGGTCGAGGAGATTCAAACTCCCACGGCTGTTCTGCACGACCAGACCGAGTTTCCTGTACACGTCATTGCAACCAGCCAAAAGTATGATCTCGCCCTTGTTCAGGTTCTCGGGCCTGCCGGCCTCCCGTTTCTTTCCCTGAGAGACGATGAAAACATGGCGCCCGGCGACCGTCTTTTTGCCATCGGCACCTCTGTAGGGCTGCAGTCCACCGTCACGGACGGGGTCTTTACCGGTTTCAGGAAAATCGGACGGGCAGAGGAAAGATGGATTCAGTTCTCGGCGCCCGTCAACCAGGGCAACAGCGGTGGACCGCTGCTGGACATGCAGGGTAAGGTAATCGGTGTGGTGAGCATGAAGGTTCTCCTGATGAACGGAACCCCTGTTGCCGGCGTCGGTTTTGCGGTCCCTTCCGCGTCCTTTCTTGAAGAGTTCCAATACATGATCAGATGAAGAACGTTCTCTGCGTGTTCTTCCTAGTGCGCTGTCCCATAAGTTTTATCCCTGATTTGTTAATTCAACAGGAGCGGGGATTGCCGCGAAATCCGAATATCGAAATCCGAAATCCGAAACAATACCAAAATCCAAATATTCAAAATTGAGCAGTCGTAAAAAGGCGAAAATGCCCTTTTTCCGTCATCCCGGCGCAGGCCGGGATCCAGTATTTCGAGCTTTTGCAGGATATCTGGATTCCGGCCTGCGCCGGAATGACGACTTTTTACGAGATTGTCAAAATTAAAGCAAACTGACCGCCATGAGACTGCTGACCGTTTTGGTCATTCGTATTTTGGACATTTGAACCGAAACAGCGAGCGCATTCCCCGCAGCTTGCTGCGGGGAGCTTCAATTTGTTTCGTGCTTCGATATTCGAATTTCGGATTTCCGCGTCTCTGGAAACGGGTCAAATATGAAGCGTCGCCCCAGAAATCAAATTGCCATTTCTGATGCGGAATTTAATCCGGCCCTCCTTCCGTCATTCGAACGGCAGGGGTTCTCTCCGGAAAATTACATTCCCCGGTGCGCCAGAATCATACGACCACCCTATTCCAGCTGATGGAGGTTGCAGAGGACGATACATCGGGCAATACTGCGGCATCGTCAAAGCGACCCGATGATCTTCATCCAAATAGAGAGGGTGGCGCAGCCATGAGTTCAATCAAATCCCTCTCCGTACCGGATGCAGTTACCTTCATTGTGGGGATTGTGCTCGGGGCGGGAATATTCAAGACACCCTCGCTTGTCGCTTCCAGTGCCGGGGCGGAATGGGTGGTGCTCTTTATGTGGGGGATGGGGGGGGTGATTTCGCTTGTGGGTTCCTTATGCTACGCAGAACTGGGTTCAGCCTTTCCCCACAAAGGAGGGGACTACCACTACCTGAGCCGTGCATATGGAAAGACACCGGCATTTCTATTTGCGTGGGCCCGGTTGACCGTCATTCAGACCGGTTCCATAGCCATGCTCGCTTTTCTGGTCGGAGACTATGCCTCGGAAGTGCTCCGGCTGGGAAAGTACTCGGTTTCCTGCTACGCTGCCGCAGTCATCGTCTCCCTGACATTGGTTAACGTTGCGGGCATACATCCGGGCAAGCGCCTCCAAAAAGGTTTGATCGTAGCCTATTTCCTGGGACTCGCATTGCTTATCGTCGCCGGTTTCAGCATGGCTGAAAAGATTGACCCCCTGCCGTCGCCTCACAACCCTCTTCCTCTCGAAGGTGGCCTATTCGGCAAGGCCATGATTTTCGTGCTTCTCACCTACGGCGGGTGGAATGAGGCAGCCTATCTTTCAGCCGAAATCCGGGACAATCGCCGGAACATGTCCCGCGTTCTGATCTACAGCATCGGCATCATCACCGGCACCTACCTCCTGGTGAACTATGTCTTCCTGAGAGGACTCGGGCTTTCCGGCGTATCCGGTTCCAAAGCGGTTGCCGCAGATCTGATGCGCCTTGTCGCCGGCGGGCATGGCGCCACTTTCATCAGCATTCTGATCGTACTCGCCTGTTTGAGCACAGTGAACGGCACGATCGTCACCGGAGCGCGCACCGGCTATGCACTCGGCCGGGATTTTAGGCAGTTCTCTTTTCTCGCGCGGTGGCAGCAGGGCACGGAAACACCGGTCAATGCCTTGATCGCGCAGTGCATGATCGCACTTTTTCTGGTGTTGGTCGGTACGGGGAATCGAAGCGGGTTTGTCATGATGGTGGAGTACACTGCGCCCGTTTTCTGGCTCTTTTTCCTGCTCGTCGGGATTTCGATCGTGGTGCTGCGCCTGAAGGAACCCGGTTCTTCCCGTCCTTTTCGGGTTCCATTATATCCTCTGACACCCATCCTTTTCTCTGCAGTCTGCGTGTTCATGTTTTACTCCAGCCTCGTGTACGCCGGAAAGGGCGCTTTGCTGGGGTTGGCCGTTCTGCTGGCGGGTCTGCCTTTTCTGCTTTTTCGAGCAGAAAAGAACTCCTTCCACGCAAAGGAAAGGTGACTTATGAAAAGGATCTTCCGGATGCCTTTGATGCTTGTTCTCGTCGCTCTTCTGCTTGCACGAATCACCGGTTGCAATCGACCCGATTCGCCCGACCGCATGAAGCAGCTCGAGCAGTCGTCCACACACTCCTCCTCGCGAACGGAGAGAATTCTCGATGTCCCTTACGTCCCCACGCCAAAAGGAGTGGTGGATAAGATGCTCGACATGGCACAGGTTGGTTCGGCGGACATGGTGTACGACCTCGGATGCGGAGACGGGCGGCTCATTATAACGGCCGCGAAAGAAAGAGGCGCCAGGGGCGTCGGCATTGACCTGAATCCCGCGCGAATTATCGAGAGCAATGAGAACGCAGCCAAAGCAAAGGTGAAGGACCGGGTAACCTTCATCCAACAGGATCTCTTCGAAACCGATTTCAGCGAGGCAACCGTACTGACCCTGTATCTTCTCCCCCAGGTAAATCTGGCGCTCCGGCCGAGGATTCTCAATGAAATGAAACCGGGATCCAGAGTCGTTTCACACGATTTCGACATGAAGGAATGGGAGCCTGACAATGTGTCGGTCATCGGCAACAGCCACATTTATTATTGGGTGGTGCCGGCAAATTTTTCAGGCATATGGAATCTGACCATGAATTCGGAGAAAGGTTCAAGCCGCTATTCATTCATCATCCATCAAGACTTTCAGGAGGTGGAAGGGCTGGCACTGTCCGGATCGTCCCAGAAGCTGCTGAAGAACGGCAGGGTCAAGGGGGAAAATCTCGAATTCACAGTCGAGCAGAGGGTCGACGGAAAAGTGGTTGCCGGGAAGTTCGAAGGCCGCATCGTCGGAGATTCCATTCAGGGGACGATGCGGCGGGCCGGAGAGAACGAACCCTCCTACGCATGGACCGCGGAGCGGAACCCTGCCACAGTCCGCCCGATTGATGGATCTCAGAAAGAAAAGGGGCCCGAGCGTCAATCCGCCTGATAAAATCAAGGGTGTGTTGACATGACGCAGCGACTCCCCTATTACAAGGAAGGTACTCCTGGCTTCATGGAATAAGAGCGCTATCTGACAAGGATGCTTGCGGCAATGTGCCTGATTCTCTTTTCCTACCGGACCCATCCCTCATTCCGGCTTGTCCTGGCTGCAAATCGGGATGAATACCATGCAAGGCCTTCGGCTACTCCCGCTTTCTGGAGCGAGGCGCCGTATCTGCTCGCAGGCAGGGATCTCGTTGCAGGAGGCACGTGGCTGGGCATCACCAAAACCGGAAGGCTTGCTGCGGTTACGAATTACCGCGACCCTGCCTCGGTGATGAAGAACACCCCTTCGAGGGGAAGACTGGTCCGGGACTACCTGATGGGGGAGCAGCCCCCGCTGGAATACCTGCTTCAGGTTCAAAAACAGGCGGAGAAATACAACGGATTCAACCTCCTGATCGGAGACAGGGAAGGTTTGTTCTGGTACTCGAATCGGAGCGGCTCGCCTCTGAAGTTTTTGCCCGGTATTTTCGGCATCAGCAATCGATTGCTGGATACGGACTGGCCGAAAGTGGTAAGGGGGAAGGAAATGCTGACCGCGATCGTCTCCGAGAGAAACCCTTCCCCGGATGAACTGTTTCGCATGTTAGGGGATGAAAGGACGGCCGAAGATGGGATGCTGCCCTCTACCGGCGTGACTCTGGAAATGGAGAGGATGCTCTCTCCCATTTTCATCCGCAGCCCCGTATACGGCACACGTTCCTCCACGCTCATCTTCATGGGAAACGACGATCATGTCGTCTTTCTGGATCGGACCTTCAACCCGGATCAGGACAGCATGGAGGAAAGACGCTTCGAATTTGTGCTTGAACGTCCGAAAAGCACGAAAGATGTTTCTCGCGGAGAGCACAGAGGCAACTGAGAGCAAGATAAGAATTGGCCTGGATGTTGTCGTCCCCGTGAATTCGGGACAACATTCAGGCCGGTAGTTTCTTCTCTGCGTCTCCAGCGAAAGCCCGCCAGGGCGAGGCGGGCGAGAGGAATCCTAAAACTTGCCGTAATGAGTGAACTCTCCGATCTCCCTGCGCTTGGGAGCAGCGGATTCCTTTGCAGGATAGCCCACTGGAATGAGGGCGACCACTTCATACTCCTCCTCTACCCCAAGGATCTCCTTTGCCTTGTCATGATCCAGCATGCCGATGATCACGGTACCCAGCCCCGCGTCAAACGCCGTGAGACAGAGACTCTGGGTTGCGATTCCAAGATCGAACAGGAGCCAGTCGCCGAACTTGGTGGTCGTCTGCCCCTTGTAGTACCCTGAACTCTTCACTTTGCCGCAAATGGCAAAAACCAGCGGGGCCTCCACAATGGCCTTGGAGGAGGGATTCGTCGACCCGATGGTCTCCTTCAGCTTTTCCTTGGTTGCCGGGTCTTTCACGATGACTATCTCCCAGCACTGCGTGTTGGCCCATGAAGGAGACCATCTGATGGAGTCCAGGAGTCGCTCAATGGTTTCCTGCGGAATTTCCTTGTCCTGATATCTTCGAATGCTGCGCCTTCCTTTAATGATGCTCATGAGATCGGTCATCGTTCTTTCTCCCCTTCCTTTTCCTTTCGGACGACCCTGATATCGCTGATCCGCGTATCCGGATACTGCCCCTGTTCGTTCTTTTCAAGGTACTTGACCATGTCCCAAATCGTGTTCAGAGCCGCGGTGACTCCTGTGATCGCCTCCATCTCGACGCCCGTTCTGGCCTGGGCCTTCACCGCACATGTCGCCTTCACGTGATCGGCGCGCATTTCAAATGTCGCGGAAACCGCATCGAGCGGTATCTGGTGACAGTGCGGGATGAGTAGGTGAGTCTGCTTCGCCGCGTTCATGGCCGCCACTTCCGCCACAGGAAAGGGGTCTCCTTTTCTGACCCTCCTTTCCCTGATCTCCTTGAGAGTTCCCGGTGAAAGAAAAATCTTTCCGGAAGCCTCAGCAAGACGGCGGACCACGGGTTTCTCGGTTACGTCTATCATACCCATATTATTTTTCCACTCCGTTTAGAATTTCTCGTGAGAACTGATGTTGAAGCGGCGTACGAGTCGCTATGCAAAGAATTCCCGCTTTTTGCTTGCCTCCGCCTTGATCCGATCCACGGTTTTGATGAGCGCATCGAACACGTTCTCACGGATATCTCCGCCTACGGCCACCGCGAGGATTTCATCCCCCACCTCGAGTCGCCCTTCCCGGATTTCCACCCGAATGTCCACAATTCCGGGAAGCCGCTTCATCTCATCCACAATCTTTCCCAAACGATCACGATCGTACGTCACCTCGATCCCGGTCACCATCCGGCCGTCCCTGGAAGAGCCGCGAACCACTCCCAGGTGCGAGGCGATCATTCCCATTTTTCCGGCTTCAGGATGCTCTCTTAGGGCCGCTATCATCCCTGGAAAGTCCATACTCTTCTTCCTCCTCCATTTCGGAATCCAGATTGAACAATTTTCTAGTCATGTCGACACATGCATCCCTGGTGGGGCGGCCCGCCTTTCTCTTCAGATAGAGAATCGGATCATGCATGATCTTCTCAGCGATGGATCGTGTCAGGATCTCCAGCCGGCTCATCTGTTCGGGGGTGAGATCCCCCAGATTGGCGAGGCTTCTCTTGACCTCCGCCTGTCTGATCTTTTCCGCCTTCTCCTTGAGGGAGACGATGGTGGGCACTACTTGGAGGGTCTTCAGCCACTTCTCGAACCGGATCACCTCCTCCTCCACGATGCGTTCCGCCTTGAGCGCTTCCTGCCGGCGCTGCGCCTTGTTGACCTCCACTACCCCTTTCAGGTCGTCAATGTCATACACATAGACATTGCCGAGGTCATTCACTTTCGGCTCCACATCCCTGGGCACTGCGATATCGATGAAGAAAAGAGGCCGGCTGCGTCTTTTCCTGAGCACACTTTTTACCTGATCGTGGCCGATCACGAACCCGGGTGCGGACGTTGAAGTGATGACGATATCCATTTCCAGAAGAAGGCTTTCCATTTCATCAAAGGCGACCGGTTTTCCTCCGAAAAGCCGGGCCAGGTCCACGGCGCGGTTCAGGGTCCTGTTCGCGACGAAGAGAGCGCACCCCTGTCTGACGAGATGCCTTGCGGCAAGCTCTGCCATTTCACCCGCCCCTACCAGCAGCACCTTTCTCCCGCCAAGATCGTGAAAGATCTTCCTGGCCAATTCCACTGCGGCATAACTGATGGAGACCGCCGAGTCCGAGATCCCGGTCTCGGTTCTCACCCTCTTTGCCACATGGAAGGCGCGGTGCATCAGCCTGTTCAGGACCACGCCCGAGGTTTTCGCCTTGGAAGCCTGGGAATAGGCATCCTTAACCTGACCGAGGATCTGCGGTTCCCCCATAACCATGGAATCCAGACTGCACGAGACCCTGAAAATATGCCTTACCGCCTCATTGTCTTCAAAGGTGAAGAGGTTTGGGATGAACCGAACATCCTCGATGCTCCCCAGGGAGGACATCAGGGAAACGATCGATCTTCTGGCCTCCTGCGGGTTCTCGGTCACAACAAACGCTTCCACGCGATTGCAGGTGGAGAGGAAAAGCCCTTCATGGATGAAGGGCGACTCACGGAGCGCGGCCAGAGCCTTCCCGACATTCCCCGGCTCCTTGACCAGACACTCCCGGATCTCCACAGGTGCAGTCTCGTGATTCATGCCTATGTCGAGTATCTTCAACATCACCCCTCCCGGCCACCAAGGCTCTTGAAGCTGTGGTAATCGCTCAACCACAGGCTCGCGCCGAGAAACGTGAAGAGAAGCACGCAGAAGCAAACGATAGACATGATTGCCGCCTTGCGCCCGCGCCATCCCACAGCAATTCTTTCGTGCAGGAGCGCTGCATAGAACAGCCACGTGATCAGGGACCACACCTCTTTTGGGTCCCACCGCCAGTAGCTTCCCAGGGCATACTGCGCATAAATGGCGCCCGTGATCATCCCCACCGTGAGAAAGGGAAACCCGTAGATCAGCGAATAATAATTGATGGAATCCAGGGTTTGAAGCGAAGGCAGCCGGTTGAAGAGGGATCCGAATTTTTTTCGTTTGATCTGGCTTTCCTGGATCAGATACATGATGGCCGCGGCAAAGGCGACTGTAAACATGCCATTCCCCATGAAGGCGGTCCAGACATGAATCGGGAACCACGCGCTCTTGAACATCGGATGGACTGTGACGCCCCCTCCGGGAATGGTCGATGAGAGAATCATCAATATCGCGGCGAGCGGCGATATAAAGGAGCCCAGGATCATGAGCCTGAATTTCGCGTGGAAGAGGAGGTAGGCGCCCAGGATCGTCCAGGCAAAAAAAGCCAGGGCCGATTTGAGCGTCAGTACAGGCATTGCGCCCAGAACAATGTAGCCGTGGAGCAACTGCAGTGTGAGTGCTGCGAACCCGGCCAGGAGAAACCTGTAGGACCACTGGTATATGGCTTTCTGCTGCCGGAGGATGTAGACGATGAAGCCGCCTGTAGCCAGCAGAATCAGGAACAATGAGATCTTCGTCAGGATTTCGCCCATGGTTTAAATGTTTTGAATAAGCTCCCGGATTTCCTCGTTCAAATCGGTTCGCAGGATTCTCTTCAGCGTGGATGCAGCACGGCTTCTATCTCCGAGGCGGATTGCATCCAGAAGATCGGAATCGATCAGCTCACGGAGAATCTCTCCTTTCCGTTCGGGAGGATAATCGCCCGACAGGACATTCTCCCTGACTTCGCCCATCAGCTGGACATAGGCCCTATACTCTTCCCCGAACATCCCTTCGAGTTGCTCCCGCAACCGTCTGGCCAATGCGGGACTTTTTCCTGAAGTGGAGACTGCGATCACCAGATCCCCCCTCCTGAGGATGGAAGGAACGAGGAAGGTGCAATCAGAGGGTTGATCGACTGCGTTGACCGGAATGTTCCTCTCCCCGGCGGCGAGACTTACCTTTCTGTTCATCTCCGGGTCGTCCGTGGCCGCGATCACGAGAAAAGCCCGATCCATCTGGTCTTCATGGAATTCGCTTCCAACAAAGCGGATCCTGCCTTCCGTTTCAAACTCCTTCAGTGCAGGAGTGAGATCCCTTGCAGCCACCTCAATGACCGCCCCGTACTCGAAGAGCGTCTCGATCTTGCGCTGGGCCACTGCGCCCCCGCCAACGATCAAGACCTTTTTTCCATGAAGATCCAAAAAGGCAGGATAATAACGCATAAAGGGTTTCCGGGATCGAATGTTGATGTTCGCGTGAAAATCGCGCCAATTTTTCGCTTGCGCTTCAGGATTTTTTCCAGGCTATTGCCTGAGTCGAAATGATGGAACTCGCACCACTCTACGCGATTCCCGTGTTTGCAGGTGAAGCTGAAAACGGAATGGGGAATGGACCCGGGGCAGAGTCAAATGTACTGATCCACGATCTCCGTAATAAATCTCTCCACTTCCGGAAGGCCGCCCTTTGCCATCAGTTCCTCGATCAGCCTCTGCAGTTTTTCATATGTCGCCCGATCCCTTTGAAGGTCGTCGGTGGAACGATAGCCCCCCCCTCTTCTTCCGACACGGTAGATCAGCCGTTCCTTGTCCGGAAGTTCCTGATATCTTCGGATCACCTCGAGCATTTTGTCTTTGTCTTCGGGCAGCTTTCCAGTGACCTCCTCCAACAGGTTCATGATATGGTCGCTCGTGACCATGCTGGAGATTCCTTCCAACCGTCCGATGAACACGCGCAGTTCCTCTGCAATATTGTCATCGGATTGCATGTGGAACTCTCCGCTCCTGATCTTTTCGTAAAGGAGCACCCTCTCGGGAACGCGCAGGCTCCTGATACGAATGAAGTGGGGGTTGATCTGGTTGAGCACATCCGCGGTGGCCAGAGCGTGGGCTTTCCACAGCTCTTCACCGCCGAGCCCCGGCATGACGTACTCGGAAAGCTCCATTCCCGCTTCCAGGACCTTTTTCCCCGCTTCGACCTGTTGGGAAGCGCTCACCCCCTTTTTTACCAGCTTCAGGAGGGGATCGTACCCGGTCTCCAAACCTACGTGGATTCTGTTCAGCCCTGCTTCCCTGATTCTCCTGAGCGCATCCACCGATCTCCGTACGATCGTTCTGGAACGGGAATAGGTTGTCACTCTCGTTATCTCAGGGAACTTCTGCCGGAGGAACCCCAGGACTTCCACCAGGTCATCCGGAGGCATGATGAGATTATCGGCATCCTGAAGAAAACAGGAACCCGTTCCGTAGTAGAGCCAACCTGCAATAGTTCGATACCCGTCGCTGTAAACGGAGGAGGAAAAGATTGTGCTGATTACGTGGTTGTTGACCCGGCCGCTTTGGCCCAGCTTCCAGGAGAGGGCTTTGATGTCGTCGGCAATATCCTTTGCCGTCTCAATGTCTCTTTTGATCTCCTCGACCGTTCTCAGGGAAAATTTTCTGCCCTTGTACACAGGGCAGAAAAGACACTGGTTCCAGGGACAATTCCGGGTAATTCGGAGTAAAAGGCTCTGCGCCTCGCTGGGGGGTCTGATCGGCCCTTGCTCAAAACCTGTTTTTCCCACCACCCGACTCTCCTCCCGAAAGCCCTGACCTCTGTCTTGGCAACACTCAGAAGCATATATCAATCCTACAGAATTTCAAGTTTTTACCGGTAGCTGATCCTGAATTTCTTCTGCATATATTCAAGGTATTCGTTCCCATACTGCACATTCAGAATCCATAGCTGATACAGCTTCTCATAAGGTATCCCTCTTTCCTTGACATAATCGACAGGAAAAGAAAGCACAGGGACTTTATCGGTCCGATATCTGCTTCCCAGGATGGAGATGGCTGTGGAAAGCACATTCCATGGAAGGCCTTCCTGATCGGCCACAAGCACCGTCATGCCGTTTAGAAGCTCCGAAAGGTTGAAGCCCAGATCAGAGTGATTGCAGAGCAGAATGGCCTTGAGTGCGCCTTGGTATGTCAGGGAGAATGTTTGCCAAGCCCTTCTGAGACCGACCTTCTCATAGACTTGGCTCAGGTGCTCGTCGCCCGGGTGGTCCCCTCCGCCTCGCATCAGCCCGAGCCCGTCAAGGAGCAGCCCGCCGGAGACGTGATCGTAGACCCGGCTGAATTCCCACATGTGAAAAGGACTGCATTCCTCAAGGGACCATTCCTCCGGAAGCTGAGTGGTCACGGAATGCGCCGTATAGGGCAGGTAGCAGAAAAGATCTGTGGAACAACCCTTCGGGTTATTCAGTTCTCTGGCAAACCCTCCAAAAACTCTGTCCGGGAAGGCATTTTCAGGACGGAAGTAGGACATGACGTAGTCCATATTCGCAGAGGGCAGCCGATGCATGTCATTGAGGTAGTGCATGATCTGCTTCAACACCATAAAGCCGGTACGCTTGCTGTTCATGGATTGAGCGGCATGGTGATGAATCATCCAGGCGCTTTCGTAAGCCCGGACCATCGAAATATGCCCATAGATACGACCATTGCTCTGGTAGGTGAAATGCCTTGCGATTTCGGGATTTTCAAGATAAAGCTTCTCGTAAGTCTTTCGGAATTCATCCCTGTAGGACTGAATGAGCCGGTACTTCTTCGGATAGATGAATCCTGCTGTGAAGAAGAACTCCCACAGCGCATCCATATCCACTTCACTGGAGATGTACGCGTTCGAATCGATGGCGCTGGTCAGAATATGGGTCAGCAGGCTGTAAGCCTTTATCCCCATATCCAGGATAGCCAGGCCGCACCGAACACCTTCCTCTTCTTCCATCTGATAGATCACCTGGGCAGAACACTTGATGTTCAGCGCCCCCGCGAAAGTCACCACCAATTCCGGGATCATCATGCCGGGAATCAGCATCCTGTCTTCCGTCTTTTCGCGAACGGAAAATCCCGAAGACGAGATGTTTTCCACCTGCATGAACACCCTCCTTCGCAGCAGCGGGTGCATAAAGCTCAGGGTGGGAGAAGGGACCAGTTTCTGTCTCGTATTGCGGATCTGTTTGTTTTTGAATCGCCTGAAAACCTCCTGCGAGGGGCAGACGACCACCTCTCCATCGCCGTTGCTGAAATTGCTTCGGACATGCCGGCAAGTACCCGAAAAGACCATTCGGCCGTCATAGTTCAAGTGAACCGTGAAGGGTTCCGATTGATTGAACCATCTGAAAGAACACGAGGCTTCAGGCTTTACGTGCAGCCGAAATCCTCTGGGGCTGAAATCAACAAGAATTCCTTTTGCAACAAAGCCGCTCTGAATCAACTCTGCATCTATTCCCTGGCAGCAATACCGTCTTGAACGGCGCTGACCAACCGCATACCCGGAAGTCGGCAGTACGATGGTGATCCCTTCTTTGCTCAGCCCCTCGAGTTCAGCAGGCAGCAGAATCATAGACTGACCGTCATCGAGGATCAGATAAAGGACGCTGTAGTGGTCGAAACCGTGATCAAATCTCTCCGGTTCAGCCCAGCGGCAAAAGAGGGTCTGGCCAAGGGATGGTTCGGGATGAGCCTTGACAAGGATACTTTCTTCGAAACGGGTGTCCTGCAGGAGTACAAGCACAACGCCGTCCGTGAAGTGAGCATGATTCAGAAGATTGGTCAGGAAATCCCTGCTGACTGTTTTCGCATCTTCCAGCGCGAGCATGAGGTTATGGTGCTTGAACAGCCAAGGCGGAAGCCACCCCGCTCTTCCAGACATCTGTCGAATGGATCCGACTTTCCTCTGCAGGATTCTCACTGCATCCATATCCATGTTGCCCCCCTTCAAGTAAGTATTTGCCTTTGATCTGCCAAGACCGTTTCATACAATGAAGTGTTACATGAGATATTCTCGATAAGAAAAGCAGATAAAGGTTTAATCCCAACTTTGTTGTACTGATGAGATTCAAGATGACGGCCATTTTTCGCTTCTTCTCTTTGGGCCGTTCTAATCACAAGATTCGTGCCATCCTGAGCCTATACAGAAAACATAAAGCAGTCCCAGAGGTATCCGATACTTATCGAACAAAGTCACCTGCCGCAGACCACTTACACCTGATCATTCTTAAAGAGTTGCACAAAATGGAGTGCACAAAGCACAGATTTCTGTGCATTTCACAGCGGCGATTGCTCCTGAACATAGATAAAAAGGATGCCGTTCTTCGCAAAAAGAGAAGTCACCTTGAAAAGATCGCTCGAACCCTCTCTTGAGAGGAGGCTCACGTACGTTTCCCTGATCGTTTGGGGGTGCACCGGGCTGACATGGTCGTACGTCTTCTCGAGGACTCCTATCTCTCCTTCAGAGATGCCCCGATATAGCCGTCCAATCCATGTCTTTCCGGGTTTCACCAGCTTTGCGTAGGCCATGTGCAGTTGAATCAGATCCTTCCAATTCGAAACCTGACGATGGAACTCCCAGTGAAAAAGCAGATGGAAGATGTTGTGGAGAATTGCGGACTTCGCATGTTTTATGATCCCTTTGAACAGCTTGACCTCGGCTTCCCTGTTGACCCATGCCAGGTCGAAGTCGTAGTTCAGGAAATAGGAGGGAAAGGAGATCTCCTCAAAGGCGAGTCTCAACTCTGATGCGCGCAGACGATCTTCCCTGGGTTCATCCGGAAAAGGTTGCCGCTTCACTGTGGTTTCAGCTGCAGGGTCGGGTGTGAAGGATTCCACGGACTCCACCCGGAGCATCTCCGAGATTTCCCCTATGCTCTTGCCTTCCCTTTTCAGCCGCTGAACGAATTCGATTCTCTCGAGGACGCTGTTTGGGAAATACCCGATCTTTTTGATCCCCCCCGCCCTCTCCTTAGGTCTTTGGACCACGGGCTTCGGAAGGATCCCGAGGCGGATATAGTTGTTCAGAGTCGCCCTCGATATCCCGGTTCGCTCGAGAATCTCCTTGCTGCTGATCCAGTTCTCTGGAGGCTGGGCCTGTGAATCCATGAAATTTTCAGGATGCTTATACTGTATAAGTGATACTATTTATTGTCTTAGACAGAAAGAATAAACGAACATTAAGTTGAGCTTCTAACCTTATTTAAATATTGATGTCAAGCAAAAAAAATAGACAGTATAACCATTTCCATACTGTCTTATTGTAGTGTCTAAACTGTCTAATAAGTCTTTCCGTACACCTCGCATTGCAACTGAACCGGTCGGAGGCGGTAAGTTCCTCCGACGATTCAAGTAGATTCATCGGGGGCAGCCATACGGACCTGGTCGGGAGGGTTTGACAGCGGCATTATTACAACCAGGGGGGAATCAAATGGAGATCTGTTGAAGATCGCTTTTCCGCATCTGAGATCGTACGACTCCTCGCATCAGGAGTCCCAGGCCGAGGTCGTATTTCCGGTTTAACCTGAGGAGCACGTAGCCGTCCTCTATCTGCAGATTGGAAGGGATGCCCTCCCCTTTCGCGAGAGATCGAAATTCTTCCACGGTCAGCTCCACAATGGAGCCGGTTGCCTTCGGGCCGAAGAGCTGCATCAATCGCGTGGTGGGTTTTACAAATCGGCCGACCCTCTGAAACGCTTTTATGCCGCAGGCAAACACTTTGAACGCAGAGGCGAGTCCCAGGTGTGACGATCTCCTTATCAGCCACCAGCTCTGGCCTGTTTCCAGCATTTCGTATTCAGCGAAAACCGAGGACGCAATACCGAATCTTTCCTCAAGATAACGGAGCAGTGCGGCGCGATCTTCATCCTTTGCGAACCCTGGCCATGAAGAATCCCACCGAATCGACTGTGTGCGGGTAGAATCTGACGGTGCTTTCCATTCGGGGGTCATAGTTCTCTCCTTTCCATGAGCGAAGCCCCGGCTCCTGATGAAATCCCAAATGAATCGGGAGAAGATCGGCATTCCTGTTTTCCAGCAGGTGCTGAACCACGGCCTCATTCTCCGCCGGGTCGTAGGTGCAGGTCGAGTACACCATCTCCCCGCCCCCTTTCAGAAGGTCGAAGCCGCGAAGAATGACCCTTTTCTGGAGATTCAGAAGCCTCGGCCTGAAACCTTTTTCCTCGTAATACGAAAAGGGGCTCCCCAGTCGAACTCTCCCCTCCCCTGAGCAAGGTACGTCTGCTAGCACGTAGTCAAAGGAATGCTTTAAGGGGAATTCCTGCGCAGGATAACCCGTGATGACCGTATTCATCACCCCCAGCCTGGCGAGGGTATGCCCAAGGGGTATGCGCCTTCCTGAATAAAGCTCGTTGGCAATGACAAGTCCGGTATTGTCCATCAGTTGTGCCAGGTGGGAAGTCTTTCCGCCCGGAGATGCACAGAGATCAAGCACAAAGGACTCAGCTTTCACTCCGAGCGCAATGGATGCGAGACAGGAGGTCAGGGCCTGGGGATGAATGTAGCCGAGAGCATACTCCAGCAACTTTCCGGGGTTCCCCAGTCCTGGCGCAGCAATCAGCGTGTTGTCCCCTTCTCTCACTCTCTTTACGGGAATCTGCCGGGACAGGAGCTTTTCCATGACCAGGGAAGGATCGCATTTGATGGAGTTGACACGGAAATGGGTTGGAAGGGATTGTTTCAGACTGTCCAAAAACAGGCCGAAATCAGGGATGATGTCACGATACTTATCAAAAGCATCGAAATTTTCCGTTCGATGCGGGCTCATTTTCCCATGACAATATCGGAGATGACCTTCCTTTGAATCTCGGATGTCCCTTCATAGAGAGTGAAGACTCTTGCGTCCCGATAATATCTCTCCACAGGAAAATCCTTCATGTACCCGTAACCGCCGTGGATCTGCAGGGCATGATAGGCAACCTTGTTCGCCATCTCGGAAGCAAAGACCTTGGCCATCGAAGCGGCCTTGGAAAAATTCTCCCCCCTGTCCTTCATGGCGGCTGCATTCAACGTAAGCAGCCTTGCCGCCTCGATGCTGGTGGCCATATCGGCAATCATCCACCGGATCCCCTGAAACTGTCCAATTGGCTTGTTAAACTGAATACGCTCCCTTGCATAGCTTACGGACGCGTCCAGGCACGCCTGTCCCAGGCCGACGGACTGGGAAGCAATGCCGATTCTACCGCCGTCCAGGGAGGCCATGGCAATGACGAATCCCTCGCCCTCGTTTCCCAAAAGGTTCTCCCTGGGGATTCTGCAATCTTCGAAAACCAGTTCCACGGTGTCCGAACCCCGCAACCCCATTTTCTCCTCGACCTTGCCCACGGAAAAGCCGGGGGTTCCCTTCTCTACAACAAAAGCGCTGATTCCGCGGTGCTTTCTTGCACGGTCCGAATAGGCGGTTACGACAGTGACGCCCGAGTTCTTTCCCGATGTGATAAATGTCTTGGTGCCGTTGATCACATAGCTGTCACCGTCCCTGATCGCCGTGGATCTTTGCCCGGCCGGATCGGAGCCTGCACTTGCCTCTGTGAGCGCAAAGGAACCGATCATCTTTCCTGTGGAGAGTTTCCTGAGATAACGATCCTTGAGGAAATCCGAGCCGAAAAGAAAGATAGGACCGCATGCCACTGAGTTGTGCACGGACATGATCACGGCCGTTGAGGCGCACGCATATGCAACCTCCTGAAGTGCCAGGGAGTAGCTGATCGTATCCACTCCCGCCCCGCCGTATTCAGCCGGCACACTCATTCCCATGAGACCGAGGTCGCCCATTTTGCTCAGGATCTCGCCGGGAAATTCTCCTTTTCGGTCGCGATCCGAGGCAGTGGGCAGGATTTCCGCCCTGGCAAAATCCCTGACCATTGCCCTGATCATCTTGTGCTCTTCAGTTAACTCAAAAGGCATGTGTTCCCCTTTAAGGAGTATAAAGCACAACGAGAAGTTCAGCTTTTACGCTACTGATATTTCTCATTTTGTGAACAATAGAAGAATTGAAGTGAAGACTCTGGCCGGGTGAGAGGATATTTTTGTTTTCCCCGACCATCACCTCCATCTTCCCCTTGAGCACGTAAACGAATTCCTCGCCCTGGTGCTGATAACTCACCCCCTTGTGAAGGGATTTGGGTTCAACGTGGATCTTGAATGCCTTGAGGTGCTTGTGTTTGGCCTCAGGCGTCAGGTTCTGGTAGCTGTATGCCTCGGTCCTCTTCTCGTAATCTTCGGCCGAGCGGCTTCCGGCCTTCTCTTTTTCTTCCTTCAGCAGGACTCCTGAGTCGATTTCCAGGGCCCGCGAGATCTGCAATATGGCGGAGACCGGGGGAATGACCTCTCCCTTTTCGATCTGAGCCAGAAAGGCCGGGCTCAAGCCAGTCTCGTTGGCCAGATGAAGGAGGGTCATATTCCTCTCTTTTCTCAACTTCGTGACCCTTTTCGCAAAGGGCTGTGAAACGGACTTGCCTGCCATGGAACTCACCTCTCAATGTTCTCCATTCATTTCCTTGCTCTGCCTGTCGTTCCCGGAGCGCAGAGCCCTGATCATCTGTGCTATGAGTCCGGCCACAATCGCAGCACTGAAGAGGATGATCATGGTGGACGCGATAAAAGACATTATGAAAAAAGCGGGATCCGCGAGATGAAAGGACGCAACCAGAACGTAGATCCCGAAAAGGATGAAGAAGCAGCCGCAAAGGGTCAGGACGATTCTGCCCAGCCACCACAACACCACCTCAGATCTTCGGGGTTCCGCATTCACTGCCTGGACCTGTGAAGAAATCACTCCGCCTTTTCCTCACGGGAAACTCGAACATTCTCTTTGACCGGCACATCCCGGTCCTGCCGGAGCCTGGAAAGTACGAGATTGTCACAGGCCGAGTATGGATCGATCTCCCCGCTCAGAACTGCGGCGACCGCCTCTTCGAACTCGCCGCTGCTCTCCAGCCGATCGAATACCTCCTGGACGATCCGGTTCCTGACCATATCCGCAAGCTCTTCACGCAACATTTTTGTTTTGCGACCGAACCGCAGCGTGGCCACCGACTCGGAGAGGTACCGCCTGTGTTTTTCAATCTCCTCCAGGAATTCGGCCACGCCCTTGTCGAACACGGCCTCAACTTTCAGAATGGGCGGAACCCAGCCCCCCTGCTCGTGTTTCTTCTGATCCATGTCGATCATGAGACGCAGGTCGGCGAGAGTCTTCTCAGCCCCTTCCCTGTCCGCCTTGTTGATGACAAAGATATCCCCGGTTTCAAGTATCCCGGCCTTGATTGCCTGAATGTCGTCGCCCATTCCTGGAATAGTCACTATCACCGTGGTCTGAGCCGTCTTCACCACGTCCACTTCGTCCTGCCCCACCCCGACCGTTTCCACAATGATGACATCCTTGCCCATCGCATCCAGCACGTCGATTGCACTCCGAGTGGAGAGGGTGAGACCGCCGAAGTAGCCGCGCGTTGCCATGGAACGAATGAAAACACCCTCGTCCAGGCTGTGGCGCTGCATCCGCACCCGGTCCCCCAGAATGGCGCCTCCGCTGAAAGGGCTCGTGGGATCCACCGCAAGAACTCCAACAGTCCTGCCTTGCTTTCTCAAGTGGTTGATCATCTGATCGACCAGGGTGCTCTTTCCCACTCCGGGAGCCCCTGTGATCCCAATGACGTAAGCCTTGCCGGTGTGAGGATAAAGCGCCTTGAGCACCTCCCGAACCCCGGGCAGCCCGTCATCGATATCGCGGATAATTCGTGCGACGGTCCTCACATCGCCCGCCAGGATGTTTTCCACCACGCTCGACATTGCTATAAGCCTCTCGGCCTGACGTTTTCCTGAACCCAACCCACGATCTCCTTCAGTGTGGATCCGGGAGTGAAGATCCCTTTTACACCAAGGGCTTTCAGTTTCGGGATATCATCGTCAGGGATGATTCCCCCGCCGCATACCACGACATCCGCAGCTCCCTGGCCATGAAGGAGCTCCACCACACGGGGGAATAGGTACATATGTGCTCCTGCAAGACTGGAGAGCCCGACCATGTCCACGTCTTCCTGTATAGCGGCCTTGACGATCTCTTCCGGTGTCTGATGGAGACCTGTGTACACCACCTCGAAGCCCGCATCCCGAAATGCGCGGGCAATGATCCTCGCACCTCGGTCATGGCCGTCCAGTCCCGGTTTTGCCACCATCACCCTGAGCTTTCTCCCTTTCAATGTCCGCCCCCGTACCAAAGCAGTTAAACGTTAATGGTTAACAGTTATCAGTTAAGAAGGTTCACTCTTTCACTATTAACGATTAACTGATAACTATTAATTTTTACTTCAACAAGATAGGATATGTTCCAATAATGCCGTGAAAAAGCCGATGATAAATGTTCAATGACAAATGCTGAATGATCAGTAAATCCCCGGGTCCCTGTACTCCCCGAAAACCTTCCTGAACACGTCGCACACCTCCTGGAGCGTAGCGTACTCTCTGACTGCATCGATAATCGGCTCCATCACATTCCGCCCGCCGGAGCATGCATCCTCCAGACGCGACAGACACTCCCTTACTCTGCCGTTGTTCCTCTGTTCCTTGATCCTGTTTGTCTTTTCAATCTGGAACCGCTCCAGTTCCTGGTCCAGTTCAAGCAGTTCCACAGGCAGACTTTCCTCGGTCGCATACCGGTTCACCCCCACGACGATTCTCTTCTTTTCATCGACCTGATTCTGAAAATGGTAGGCTGCGTCGGCGATCTCCTGCTGCGGATAGTTTTTCTCGATGGCCGCCAGCATACCGCCCAGATCATCGATCCTCTTGATGATCGCGAAGGCCTCCTCCTCCATCTCATTGGTCAGGGCCTCTACGAAAAAGGAGCCGCCCAAAGGATCGATGGTGTTTGCCACACCCGATTCGTCAGCAATGATCTGCTGTGTCCTGAGGGCGATGGTGGCGGCTTCTTCGGTCGGGATGGCGAGCACTTCGTCGAGGGAATTGGTATGAAGGGACTGGGTCCCTCCCAAAACCGCTGCCAGGGCCTCGATGGCAGTTCGCACCACATTGTTATAGGGCTGCTGTGCGGTCAGGGAGCAGCCCGCTGTCTGCGTATGGAAACGCATCCACCACGACCTGGGATTGCGTGCCTTGAATCTCTCCCTCATGATCACGGACCACATGCGTCTGGCGGCCCTGAATTTAGCGATCTCCTCGAAGAAATCCATGTGGGAATTGAAGAAAAAGGAGAACCGCGGCGCGAAGTCATCGACTTCGAGCCCGCGCTCTATCGCTGCCTGGGTGTAAGCTATCCCGTCTGCGAGGGTGAAAGCCAGTTCCTGGACTGCTGTTGAGCCGGCCTCCCGGATATGATAGCCGCTGATGCTGATGGTGTTCCACCGGGGGACTTCCCTGGTACCGAACTCGACCGTATCGGTGATCACGCGGAGCGATGGTTTGGGCGGGCACATGAAGGTTTTCTGGGCAATGAATTCCTTCAGCATGTCATTCTGGATGGTTCCCCCGAGATCACGCCTCGGAATTCCCCGCTTCTCGGCCATGGCAATATACATTGCCCAGAGCACCGATGCAGGAGGGTTGATGGTCATGGAGGTGGTGAGTTTTTCGATAGGAAGACCTTCGAACAGTTCCTCCATGTCCGCAAGAGAATCGATGGCGACACCGCACTTGCCGCACTCCCCCCTTGCCCTGGGCGAATCGGAGTCGTACCCCATCAGTGTCGGCATATCAAAAGCGGTGGAAAGACCGGTCTGACCTTCTTTCACGAGATGATGAAATCGTCTGTTCGTGTCTTTCGCGGTGCCGAGCCCGGCAAACATGCGCATTGTCCACAACCGCCCGCGGTACATGGACGGCTGGATGCCCCTGGTAAAAGGGTACTCACCGGGGAATCCGATTCTCTCTTCAAAATCCTGGTTTCCCACATCCTCGGGCGTGTAGATGGGCTTGACTTCGCGGTCCGAGACCGTGGCGAATCTCTCGATCCGCTCCGGTGCGCCGGCCAGAACCTCCTTCAGGTTCTGCTCCCACCTCTTGTATGCCTCCCTCAAATCCCTGAACAATTCATCATTGTAAGTCAAGGACATAGCAGCACCCCGGTAAAGAGTTCAAAAATGAACCGCGGAATAACCAATGTCGAATGATGGGATTTGCGACCATACCCCTGGAATGGGCTTTCTCTCTTATACGCTTCCTTTCAGAGCTCTGACAAGGCGGCCTGTAATAAAACCTCTAAGACGCAAGTTGCTTTCCTGCTCAATCTGGCACCTCTTGGCATGCCGCATCAGTTCCCAAAACGGGTTGGAGCGCTCGAACCCCTCTTCTCCCATGATCTGAGCGCCTTCCAAAGCCGCCTTCATCGCTCCATCCGAACTGTAGAGCTTAGCCATGGCAGCTTCCTTTTCGAATGGCTTGTGCCGGTCCGCCAGCCATGCCGCCTTCAGGGTCAGCAGCTCCGAGGCATCGAGTAACACGGCCGCATCCGTCAGCGCCCACTGCACCGCTTGCGAGGAGAAGAGACCTCTTCCCGACGGTCCCGGCTTTGCGGCGAAATCCAGGGCCCCCTCCAGGAATGCCCGCCCTACTCCCACCGAGCGAGCGGCCAGACCGATCCAGTTCTTCGGCCTGGTATTGATCAGGTGCTTCAATCCTTGTCCCGGTTCGCCCAGGAGTCCGTCTCCGTCTACAGGGCAATTTTCCAGATGCAGCTTTATTGTCTCTGCGCAGCCCGGTCCCTCTTCAGGGACCAGCCGAATTCCGGAGGTATGCCGAAGATCGAGCACAAAGAGGCTTATTTCTCCGGAGCCCTCCCCGGTTTCCGCCGGAAGTATGCAGTGGGACGGGAGGACCCCGTTGCCCATCAGATCCTGATCGCCGCTGAGAATCCATCCTGGCCCGGATCGCAGCGCACGGATCCGCACCTTGCCCGGCTCCAAAATGGGATGGTTCAACACCACCGAACCGATTCCCTCCCCCAAGGCGCAGGGTAGGAGGTACTTTGCTCTTTGTTCCTTTTTTTCGAATTCCAGGAGTGAATGACAGTAGAGAGAATTGTTCACGAACACGGCCGCGCCCAATGAAGCACAAGCCTTTGATATTTCCATCAGCGCGAGAGCATAGCCGACATGGCCTTTTCCGCCGCCCCCGTCCTCTGCCGGCACCGCAGCGGACATCATCTGCAATTCCCCGAGCTGCCGGAGGATACCCGCGGGAACCCTTGCTTCCTCGGCGTGGCTCCGACGGGACCTGATCACCTCTTGTGCAAACCTGCGGGCCCTCTCGCCGAATTCCCTCTGTTCTGCTGTTGGTTCAAAATCCACGGGTCTGTTGCCGAAAGTCCTTATCCCTTGCCGAGCAACGCGCCGGCGATGGTATTTTTCTGTATCTCTCGCGTGCCTTCATAGATCTCCATGATCTTGGCATCGCGGTAGAACCGCTCCACCTCATACTCGAGCATGTACCCGTAGCCGCCGTGGAGTTGAATGGCTTCGTCCGCCACTTCCACAGCCACCTTTCCTGCGTACATCTTTGCCATGGAGGTCAGCTTGGGATCGATGGTTCCCTGATCGTAATTCCATCCCGCCTTATGGACGATCAGCCTGGCAGTCTCGATTTTTGTGGCCATGTCCGCGAGCTTGTGCTGGGTTACCTGGAACTCGGAGAGCTTTTTGTTGAACTGGCTCCTTTCCTTGGTGTAGGCCAGAGCGCGATCGAATGCGCCCTGAGCGACCCCCAGGGCCTGGGCGGCGATCTCGATACGGCTCTCGTCGAAGAATTCAAGCACCTGGTAGAATCCCCTGTTTTCCTTTCCAACCAGGTTTGTAACCGGCACCTTCACGTTGTTGAACGAAAGTTCGGCAGTGGCGGTCATCTTGATGCCCATCTTCTCGCCCACATCGGCACTTGTGAATCCCGGTGTCCCTCTCTCCACCAGAATGACGGACTGCCCCCTGTAACTCGGCTTTGCCTGCTCGTCGGTCTGGCAGAGAACCACGGTGAAGTCGCTGATGGTGCCGTTCGTAATAAACGTTTTCCCGCCATTGATGACATACTCGTTTCCGCTTTTTACGGCAGTGGTATTCATGAGCGTGATATCGCTCCCGTGGTCCGGCTCGGTGAATCCGCCGCTGGAAATCGCCTCCCCTCTGGTGATCGGGGTGAGATATTTCTCCTTCTGCTCTTCAGTGCCGAATCGAAGGATGATCTCGGATGCAAAATCCGAAAGAGTCAGGGCAATTCCCAAACCGGAATCCCTCCTGCAGAACTCCTCCACGATGAGGGCATTCTCGAAAATCCCGTATTCCTGCCCCCCGAATTTCTCGGGAAAGTGTATCCCGATGAAACCAAGGCCGCAGGCTTTCTTCCATATCTCCTTGGGAAACCTGTGGGCTCTTTCATGCTCCAGGGCGATATCCTTGTCGAATTCCCCCTTTGCAAAATCCCTTGCAGCTTTCTGAATAGCTTCCTGTTCCTTGCTCAGCTTGAAGTCCATATCCCCCCCATTGTCAGACCAAATTACTGAAATAAATTGTATTGCCATTTCGACCCCGGCAACTCCGGATCAAGTCCGAGGCAGGCGCCGGCGGAGAAATCTTATATCTGGAAGAGCTACAGGATCTCTCCCTGCGGTCGAGATGACAACTTAGTTCACGAATTCAGCTTCGGTCTTCCCTTCATTATTCGATATTGGACATTCGATATTCTGCGGTTCTCTTCCTTAGACCAGTTCTCCCTTGAAGCTGGGCTTTCTCTTCTCCAGGAACGCGGACATCCCTTCCTTTGCATCCGGGCCGGATATGCAGAGGCTGAATGCATCCACCTCCATGTAGCCGCCGCTTCGCAGATCCACGTCATATCCCCTGTCTATACACTGTTTGATGGCCCTGAGGGCCACCTTTCCCTTGGTTGCGATCAGCTTCGCGGTCTTCATGGTCTCTTCCCAGAGCCGGTCTGCCGGAAAAACCCTGTTCACCAGGCCGATCTCCTTTGCCTCCTGGGCGCTGATCATTCCACCAGTCATGCAGATCTCTTTGGCCATCCCTTTGCCCACCAGCCTGGGAAGATTCTGGGTGCCGCCGAACCCGGGGATAATCCCCAGGTTGATCTCGGGCTGGCCGAATTTGGCATTCTCGGACGCATAGATGAAGTCGCAGGCCATGGCCATTTCCGTGCCCCCGCCGAGGGCAAACCCGTTCACGCAAGCGATCACCGGGATGGGAAGGCTGTTGAGCCGGGAGATCATCTCATGTCCTTTCGCAGACCAGTTCCTCGCCTCCAGAGGAGAGAGATTTACCATGTACCCGATGTCGGCCCCCGCAACAAAGGCCCTGTCACCTTCTCCGGTCAGGATCAGGACCTTGATGGATGAATCGGATTTCACCTGATCCAGGGCCTGTCCAAACTCGTCCATCAGCGCCGGATTGAGTGCATTGAGCGCCTTGGGACGGTTGAACTTGATGACAGCCACCTCCCCCTCTGCCTGGTAGATGATATTCTCGTAAGCCATGTCCAGCTCCTTTGCTTTAGGATGATCTTCGAACGCCCATAATATGCCTTCAGACTTCCATAAGAGCGCTATTTGGCAGTTCAGTTCCCCTGTTCGACGTTCGACGTTCGATGTTGAATGTTCAATGTTGACAATCTCGTAAAAAGTCGTCATTCCGGCGCAGGCCGGAATCCAGATATTCTGAGGGGCGGCCAGCGTCTTTCTGACAACCGGCCACCGATCATCGACCTCTTTCCTACGCTTGCTCCAGCACCATGGCCATTCCTTGACCGCCTCCGATGCACAGGCAGGCAAGCCCCAGGGCGTGTCCCTTCCGGATCATCTCATGGGTCAGGGTCACCACGAGTCTCGCCCCTGAGCAGCCGACCGGGTGTCCGATGGATATGCCGCTGCCGAGAAGATTCGTCTTCTCCGGGTCGCATTTGAGCTCCCGCATGCAGGCAATCGCCTGGGAGGCAAACGCCTCGTTCAGCTCGATGGTCCCGAAATCGTTCATCGAGAGCTTCTCCCGCTGCAGGATCTTTCTTACCGCGGGGACCGGCCCGATTCCCATGTAGGCAGGATCGACCCCTCCCGTTGCGTAGGCCCGGATTTTCACCAGGGGCTTCAACCCGTATTCCTTCGCCTTCTTCTCGGACATGACGAGAAGGGCTGCCGCAGCGTCGTTGATGCCCGAGGCATTTCCGGCCGTCACGGTCCCGTCCTTCTTGAAGGCGGGCGGGATCTTCGCCATCTTTTCCACAGTGGTATCCATTGGACGCTCGTCCGTATCGAACACGATCGGATCGCCCTTTCTCTGCGGAATGATCACCGGCACGATCTCATCCTTGAAGAGGCCGTCGGCAATCGCCTTCCTGGCCCTCTGGTGACTGAGGGCCCCGAGTTCGTCCTGCTCTTTCCTGGAAATACCGTAAAGCGCAGCGATGTTCTCGGCCGTGATGCCCATGTGGTACCCATAGAAAATCTCGAAAAGGCCGTCAAAAACCATGAGATCCACCAGGTCCGTGTTGTTCATCCGCGCACCCCATCTTGCGGCCGGGAGGCTGAAAGGAATGAGACTCATGTTCTCCATTCCCCCTGCCAGCACCACCTCGGCATCCCCGGCACGGATCGACTGAGCTGCGAGGGCTATTGCCTTCATGCCTGAGGCGCAGACCTTGTTGATCGTGAACGCGTTGGTCTCCTTTGGAACGCCGGCCTTGATGGATGCCTGTCTGGCCACATTCTGGCCCTGGCCGGCCCCGACCACATTGCCCATGATCACCTCGTCCACACGAACCGTTTTCAGAGACTGCCCATAATCATAAGCCTTCTTCTCCAAATCCACCATGCCTTTGCCCTTGAGCAGATCCGGCTCGAATCGGGTCACATCTTCCGTGGCCACAGGTCTCAAGCCTGCCCTCTTGAGCGTCTCCTTGAGAACCAGGGCTCCGAGCTCCACCACGGGTGTACTCTTCAACGTCCCACCAAAAGACCCCACCGGGGTCCTCGCACCAGCAACAATCACAACATTATCCATAACTGTCTCTCCTTTTCGGTTTCAATCCTTTTGCGGCCGGCGAGCATGGAATTAAGCTGTCACAACTGCTCGCAACGCAAATCTCGCAACGTCCTTATTCGTTGTATACCACCAGGGTCACAGCCTCACCTCCGCCCAGGCATAGAGAAGCCTCCCCTACAGCGGCCCCGCGAGCTTTCATTGCATAGATGAGGGTGGTCAACACTCTTGCCCCGCTCGCACCGATGGGATGCCCGAGAGCGACGGAGCCGCCATGCACATTCACCTTTGAAGGATCTATGCCCAGTTCTCTGTTGATTGCCACGGATGAAGAACTGAAGGCCTCGTTGATCTCGTGCAGATCGATGTCTTCCACCTTGAGCCCGGCCTTCTCCAGAACCTTGGGTATGGAGAGGATAGGGGCCACGAGCACGTACTTCATATCCAGCCCGGCGGCTCCTTGCGCACCCACGCGAACCATGGGGTTGCACCCAAGCTCCCTAGCTTTGTCCCTGGACATCAGCACCAGCGCAGATGCGCCGTCGCTGATCTTGGAAGCGTTTCCGGCGGTAACCTTCCCACCCTTCTTAAAGGCCGAAGGGAGCTTGGAAAGCGCCTCTAACGTGGTTCTGGGCTTGCGCAGCGGGACCTCATCCGTGTCAAAGACCTTGACCTCGCCCTTTCTTCCCTTGACCTCGACGGGAACGATCTCCTCACTGAATTTTCCGTCCTCTATTGCATTCCAGACTTTCTGATAGGATTCAAGGGAAAACCGGTCCATGTCCTCGCGGCTTATGGAGTATTTTTCCGCCACGAGCTCCGCGCTCATGCCCATGTGGAAATCGTTCACATGGTCCCAGAGACCGTCATGGACCATGCCGTCTATGACCTTTCCGGTGTTCATCCGGTATCCTGTCCGGGCCTTGTCGAGCATGTAGGGACAGAGATTCATATTCTCAAAGCCGCCTGCAACGACCACGTCGGCATCCCCGCACTGGATGGCCTGGGCACCCAGCATCACGGCCTTCAACCCGGACCCGCAGACTTTGTTCACGGTGATGGCGCCGACACCCCATGGGAGTCCCGCCTTGACCATAGCCTGCCTTCCCGGATTCTGACCAAGCCCGTGAGGAAGAACGCACCCCATGATGACCTCGGCCACATCCTCCGGTCTGATCTTCGATCGCCTGATCGCCTCTTTGATCACGAGCGCCCCAAGTTCCGTAGCCGGCACAGTGCTGAGAGAGCCTCCGAAGTCCCCAAGGGGAGTCCTGCACGCGCTGGTTATCACCACTTCTCTCATGCCTTCTCCTTTCAAACCAAACAGTATCGAACAAACCCAGAATATATAGATTCAGCCTTCTCTAATCAAGAATATAAACTCACCCCATTTCCCTTGCATTTGCCCACAGTTTTCAATAGAGTTCAGGCTGGCCGAGGTATCATCCGGCTTCATGCTTCCTTTGGAGCAGCCATATCTTTGTGAGGAAAACCCATGAACCCACTTGCCGAAGAGCTGAACGAAATCATTGTCAATGAAAACATCCATATCTATGAGATGCTCTCTCATGTCGGAAAGAATCTGTACTTCCCAAAGGGCATTCTGTCGCAGAGCGCCGAGGCCAAGGAGAAGGCACACAAGTTTAATGCAACCATCGGCATGGCCACCGAAGAGGGAAGAACAATGGTCCTTCCTTCCGTCATGTCGCTGATCGGCGGCTTCAAGCCCGAAGAGGCCCTCACCTATGCCCCTTCCTTCGGAACCATGCCTTTGCGAACAGTGTGGAAGGAAGCGATCGCAGAGAAGAACCCTTCACTTTCAGGAAAGAAATTCAGCCTTCCCATCGTGAGCCAGGCCATCACGCATGGCCTGAGCGTCATCGCAGATATGTGGGTTGACCCAGGCGATGTCATCATCCTGCCGGATAAACTCTGGGGAAATTACAGCCTGATCTTTTCGGTCCGGAGGGGGGCGCGGATCGCTCAATACTCTCTGTTCAATGCCGCTAAGGGGTTCGATCTGGAAAGCTTCAGACAGTGCCTGGAGAAGGAAGCGGCCAAGAACGGCAAGCTGGTAATCATTCTCAATTTTCCAAACAACCCGACCGGGTACACCATTTCTCCCTCGGAAGGGAACCGGATCGCCGACATGCTCACCGAAATGGCCGGCCGAGGGACGAACATCCTGGCTGTTCTGGACGATGCCTACTTCGGACTCTTCTACGAGGAGAACGTCCTCAAGGAATCGCTGTTCACCCGCCTCCTGGACAGGCACGAGAGACTCTTTGCCGTGAAGCTCGATGCGGCAACCAAAGAGAATTTCGTGTGGGGTCTGAGGGTGGGGTTCATCACCTATGGCGGCTGCCTTGCAAAGGACCATGACCGTGTCTATAATGCCCTGGAAAGGAAGACGGCCGGCGCTGTGAGGGGATCGATTTCGAACGCTTCGCAACTGAGCCAGTCTATCGTCTGCAAGTCTCTCCAGGCTCCGAGCCACAAGACCGAAAAAGAAGCCAAGTTCCAGATCATGCAGGAAAGAGCCCTGGAGGTGAAGAGGGTCCTCGCCAGCTCGAAGTTTGAGAAGGCGTGGGAGTATTATCCCTTCAACTCAGGGTATTTCATGTGCCTTCAGCTCAAGACCGTTGAGGCGGAACCCTTGAGGGTGCACCTGCTGCAGAGATATGGAGTTGGGCTGATCTCACTCGGCAAGTATGACCTTCGCGTCGCATTTTCCTGCGTTGACAAGCACGATATCCGGGAGCTCTTCGATCTGATCCTGCAAGGGGTCAAAGACCTGGAATCCGGGGATGTGGAAAAACGCTGAGAAATTCAAGAACACGATTCAGTCCCAGTCATGGGCATCACAGTGTCCCATGACAGAAGAGTTTCTGGATCGCCTTATCGACTGGATCAAGCAGGACGTGTTCCCCGCTTTTTTGGCAGAGGTTGTCAGTCAGGTCGACTCCATTGTGGAAATCGACCCTGACCTGCCCGAGCGCCAGATCCTCACAAAGGCCACCCGATACATGGTCGATTTCCTGGGCGCGCTCTCCGCTTCCGTAAGGATTTATGACCCTGAGACAGGCCGATTGCTTTCGTTCGGTTCCTATCCCCCCCAGGATGACCGGAGAGAAGCATTCATCCCCATTGAGAAAAGCATTGCCGGGGAGGTGATCAAGTCTCAGCAGCCCTACTTCGTTCCGAGCATCAGCAGAGAGCCTCTTTACCTCGACAAGAGCGTGATCGACAAGAAGGGGGCCAGATCCCTCATGGCCATCCCCTGTTCCATTCCCCGCTTCTACCCCCATGAGCGGGACACGGTTGGGGTGATCCAGATTTACTATCCGGAAGACAACCGCGTCTTTGCATCCCTGGAAGTGCAGGCCGCAGGGCTCCTGGCCAGGAGACTCAGCTTTGCCATTGCGCGCAAGAAGATCCTCTCGCTCTTCAGAGTGAACGACAAGAAAGAGGCCATAGTCCGCAAGATCTTTCTTACCCTCGGCATGCGCGAGGGCGTGAAGATGAGAGATGTCTTCAATCGCGTGATGCCGGAGCTTGCAGACATTGTCAATGTGCAGAGCTGCGCCCTGTTCTCGGTTTCAGAAGACATGGAGCAGGTGGTGCTCGAGGCCGGGTACCCGGATTATGCGGGGTATCACGGGGTCGGCAAGAGCTTCCCGGTAACAAGCGAGCCGGTCTTCGAGATAGTGCTGAACCGAAGATTCTACGGGGAGGACTCTCCGTTTGAGGTCATCACCCCCTCTTATGTGCTGGTAAGGGATCCCCAGAAAAGCCTCGTCATTTCGAAGAACCTTAGACAATTCGCCGAATCTCACAACATCAACTCCATTCTCTACATCCCCCTCAACGTTGGCGAGGAAATCACCCATTTCATGACATTCGACGCCCTTGACCAGCGGAAGCGCTACACGGAGGATGAGATCGACATCTTTCTCTTTCTTGGAAGGGAGCTGATGAAGGCGCAGAGAATGGAACGGCTCGACGACATCCTGCACGACTTCAAGAACCCTGCCCTTGCCACTGCAGGGTTTGCGCGCAGGTTGAAAGCCAAGCTGGAGCAGGGGGACCTCAAACAGGACGACCCTACAGTCAGGAAGTACCTGGACATCCTGCTGGAGGAAACCACCCGTCTTCAGGAGATGGCGCTCAGCCTCTATCAGCGGGGCAAGCAGCAGCGCGTCAATCTGACTCAGATGCTGAAGAACCGTTTCGAGATCAACAAGGAAGCCATCAAGGAGCTCATGAAACAGGGTATCGAACTCAAGGAAGGACCCTTCGATGATTCCTTGCATGTTCGATGCTATCCCCTTCACCTGGAGAGGATTCTGGACAACCTGCTCAACAATGCCACGAACGCCATACCTCCTCGGGGAGGAATCCTCCAGATCAAGACATTCCTCGACGATAAATGGGCCTGCGCCGAGATCACCAATTCAGGCCTGATCTCCGAAGAGGAAAGACTTCGGCTCCTGGAAGGGGAAGGAAGGGGAAGAGGGCTTTACATCACCCACCGCATCATCGGCATCATGAAGGGCAAAATCGACATCCGCCTCGGCAAGAATACCACGACTCTGGTAGTATGCCTGCCACCCGACTCGCAGACAAGGGGAGAAGAGTGAGCCTCCACCCGCAGAGCCCCGCTTCACGGGACAGGCGCGCGGCCTCAGGTAGCTCCCCGAGGGGGGCTCATGCGAAGGGATGTGAATAAATCCGAAATCCGAAGCACGAAATACGAAACAAGTTCAAATGACCAAAATCCAAATGACCAGAACAACCGTACTTGCACCTTCAGGTATCCTCGTTTCTGTCATTTGAAAATTCGAATTTGAATTCCTTTGTTTCGAATTTCGATATTCGAGATTCGGATTTTCAGGCCATGATTTCACACCGGATCGGTAGAACCTCTCCGGGTCCTCCACCGGAGGTCGATGTTTCAGAGAGAAATAAAGGGCTCCGGCTTTTCTCCGAACCCCCATCTTGCCTTTCGTACTTCCGGTCCATATAATATAAAAAAACAGTTCCTGTTTTACCGCCTGTGTGTCAGGTAGCAGAAAAACTTTATACATTCGCAAGCAGCCTTATGCCCAGCATGTTGTGGATCACCGATTTGAAGCATTTACTCTCCCCCGAGGGTTCGATCGAGCCGCGTTCGGGTCCCGCACTGAGACTTGCAAAGCACCTTACATCAATTGTAGCGGAGATCACCGCGGATCTTGGGGAGGAAATATCCTTTCCAAAGGTTCGCTGCCGCCGGAGACCGAAGCGAAAGCCGTGTCCCGGGACCATTGAATCTTTTATGGACCCCGCGACGGGGGAAATTGTCTGGTGGTGCCCGGAGTGTCACGACGGCGGCTACATCAGCAACTGGGAAGGCACGCTCTGGGACTTCTCGGAGGAGCGCTCACCCCGGCACTAGTCCGCTTTTTCCCTTCTGAACCCGAAACCATTCATTCTTCAGCCGCGGATTGGCACCGATCAACACGGATCAGGCTGCTCATCAATGTGCGCGCCCCTTCAAAGTTAATGTTCGCTACTGCTTCCTTTCCTGTTAAAGAACACCGGCCGATGGGTACGAGGCTGGGCGGACTCCCTACATCGGTTCATGTTTTTCCTTGAGTTTTCGGAGAGTAATCTTTAAAGATGAGCGTGTTCACAGGATGGGCGGTCGCCGTCGCGCGGAAGCGAGGCGCGCCGCAAAGGCGGGAGCGCACAGTCCTCCGTCGTGTTCTTTCTCCAGCGCAGGAGGAAGCGAGCCCATCACTTTTTTTCGGAGGGGAATCTTATGAGTCACACGCGGAAAGTTGCCATAGTGACTGGAGCGGGGAGCGGTATCGGGAGATCTACGGCGCTTGCACTCCTGCGGGAAGGGTATTGTGTTGCGCTGGCCGGCCGCCGGGGTGAGATGCTGGAGCGGGTTGTGAAGGATGCGGGGCAAAGCGGCACCCAGGCCCTGGCGGTTCCTACAGACGTGTCCAATCCGGTTGAAGTCCGTACGTTGTTCGCGAAAACGCGGAAGACCTTCGGACGGCTCGACCTGTTGTTCAACAATGCCGGGATATTTCCGCCGTCCGTCCTCCTGGAAGATCTGGCCTTCGAACAGTGGCAGGCTGCTGTCGGTGTCAATCTCACAGGAGCCTTCCTGTGCACGCAGGAGGCGTTCAAACTCATGAAAAGCCAGGACCCCCGGGGTGGGCGCATCATCAACAATGGTTCCATATCCGCCCATTCGCCACGCCCTAACTCCGCTCCCTACACGTCCACCAAACACGCAATTACAGGTTTGACAAAAGTCACGGCCCTCGATGGACGCAAATACGATATCGCCTGCAGCCAGATCGACATCGGCAACGCGGGGACCGAAATCACCACTGCCATGAAAAAAGGCATCCTGCAGGCCAATGGCACCGTGGATGTGGAGCCGATCATGGATGTGGAGGATGTTGCCAAGGCCGTGGTGTATATGGCCGGTCTGCCGTTGAGTACGAATGTGCAGTTCATGACCATCATGGCGACCAAGATGCCCTTTATCGGAAGGGGATGAGGGTTAGATTCCCGGAGCTAAGATAGATCGACGGTGGTGGACAAAGCCCTGCCTGCATACCTGTGCGGCAGGGCTTTGTTTCACCTCTCTTTCCGGGTCGCCCTATTTCATCAACTTCTTGCCCGCCCCCCAGGCCGGGGCCACGTCAGGTCCCAGAACCGCGTACATCTTCTGAGACATGTTCAGCAGCAGGGGATTTATCTTCCTCATGTCGGGAATGCCGTTCGAAAGGTATCTTTCTTCGCAGTATGTGCCGACGATTTCTCCGATAAAGACCTCCTCCATGGGCAGGTCCACTGTCTGCACCAGCCTGCACTCCGCATTGAAGGCGCATTCCTGGATCATGGGCGCCGTCTTGAGCTTCCCGTAAAAAGTTTCGAACAATCCTGATTTGTCCACCTTGCGACCCGACACCAGACCGCAATAGTCCGCCTTTTCAATCAATTCCACGGAAGGGATGTTGACGCTGAAGGTGCCATTGGCCTTCACCCCCGCGTTCGTATAATGGGCTTTGTTCATCGCGACCATGACGTGGGGCGGCTTTGGATTGGCCATGCCGAACCAGGCCACAGTGAGGTAGTTCGGTCTTCCTTCCACATTTGCCCCGACCAGCGAGCAAGGCATGGGGTAGTGGAGCCGGTCGGCTCCGAACTCGATTTTTTGCATGGGCCTCCTCCTTGAGAAAGGATTTGCATTTTCCCCATCATGCCATGACCGATGTGCCAGATCAAGCGTCCGCATATCCTTAAAGTTATGTTCCATTGTTTTCCCGCATGTTGTAGAGTCTTTGCCAGGGACAGCTCAAAAAGACAGGGGTTTGGTCTCTATGAATCAAAGAAATGCCAGGAACATCCTCTTTATTTCGCTCTCTCAGTTGGGGATGGCCTTTTCGTTCAATTTTCTGATGGTCTTCATCCCTTTCTATATCCATTCCATCAGCCCCTACTCTCCCCGGGACACCCTCATATGGGTTGGACTCATTATGGGGTCCGCGAGCTTCATGGCCGCTGTTACCTCCACTTTCTGGGGATCCCTGGCCTCTCGTTTCACGCCCAAGAAGATTTACATGAGGGGACTGCTCTCCCATGCCGTTCTCATCCTGTTGATGGCATTCGTGACCAACCTTCCTTTGCTTCTGGCGATCCGAGTACTGCAGGGGGCATTGGGAGGGATTTCCACGGTCGGTCTTATCATTGTCTCTTCCTCCTCATCCCGGGAATCGGCAACGGCAGATATGGGATTCTTCCAGAACTCCATTACCATGGGGCAGTTGCTCGGGCCGCCGGTTGGAGCCTTTGCCGCTTCCATGCTTGGCTACAAAGGTACGTTTGTCAGTGCTTCCGCTCTGGTTTTCATAACCCTCGTATTCTGCTCTCTTTATGTGGCAGAGGTTCCTCAGAAGCCCGGCCGGAGAAGCGAGCAGGGAAAGCAGGCGCTCAGCACAAAGACCCTCTTTGCCTGGGGAGTCTGCTTCGCAGCCACCGTTCAGCTGATGTTCCTGCCCGGCGTGCTCCCGAACGTCTTTGGCACATTCGGAATAGAGCCCGATATGGCATTGCGATGGTCCGGGATGTTCGTCATGTCCTACACGGCGACGGCGATGATAGGGACCTATTTGCTGTGCAGGCTCGCCCCCAGAATAGGGAGCGTGAAGCTGATCATTTGCGCCGGCACACTCGGAATCCTCATGCAATCTCTTCTGAGCGTGAGTCCGGGTATATCCTCTTTTGTTGTCATCCGGGTGGTTCAAACGGCACTGATTGCCTCTGTTCTTCCATTGATCATATCTCTCTTCGCATCCGATCTCAGTGGAAAGGTCATAGGATTTCTGAACTCCGGAAGATTCGCGGGAAATGCCATGGGACCGATCATAGGAACTTCCGTCCTCGCCTTCACCGGTCTGAACTGGGTGTACCTTTTCATCAGCGGTCTGAGTGTTCTGGCTCTTGCGGGTTTCGCATTTTCGTTCAAAGACAAGGAGCAGGGCTCTGACCCCAAAACATAGTCCTGCAAGACAAACCGACGAAGATATGATAAAGTCCCGCTGCTCATATGAACGACCACTTGTTATCCCTCATACGAGCGCACGGTGAAGATATGCCAAGAATTCATTTTTTGCCGGATGACAAAACCGTTGATGCCGCCCCGGGAGTTACCATTTTGGACGCTGCAAGGAATGCGGGTGTGGACCACGAGTGCACTTGCGGTGGAAATGGCTGCTGCACCACCTGCAGGGTCATGATTGTGGAAGGGCTCCACCATTGCGGAAGGCGGACGGATGACGAGGAAAAAGTATTGGGGCCGCTGGAGTTGGATCCTTCCATTAGGCTGGCTTGCCAGACGACAATTGCGGGGGATGTGACGGTCCGAAGACTGGTCATCGACGAGGAGGATAGCGGACTTATCAATGCTCTCGATGCACGGGTGCTTCCTATTTCCGGCGGGACCGAGATGAAAATTGCAATCTTGTTCGCCGACATCCGGGATTTCACCCCCTTTTCAGAGAAGATCAGTTCGTATGACGTGCTGCACGTGCTGAATCGGTATTTCCATCGAATGTCCAATGTGATCGAACGACACGGGGGCTATGTCGACAACTATATGGGCGACGGTCTCCTTGCTCTCTTCGGTGTGGAAGACTCCACCGACGCAGCCATCCGTTCCGTCCGTGCCGGCCGCGCCATGCTGGAAGAGATCGAGCGTATTCAGCCATATCTGGAGATGATGTACCGGCGGAGGTTTCGGATCGGCATCGGGATACATTATGGATCTGCGGTGATCGGTGTGCTCGGGGCGTGCAACCGCCGGAGAAAAACGGCCATAGGCGACGCGGTGAATCTCGCCAGTCGCATCGAGGATGCCAACAAACAATTCAAGACGGAAATCCTCATCTCCGAGGATCTGCTTCGGGAGGTCGCTCCTCTTGTCACGGTGCGCCCCCTCGCACCTCTGGAACTGAAGGGCAAGAGCAGCAGATACACCCTTTATGAGGTGCTCGATGTCCGCTGAGCAATATGCGTTTCCAGAATCGCGCCAAACAGGAGTAAAAGTCCGACCCCACAGGGGCCGGCTTTGATGCACCCCGAAGGGGTGAAGTTTGGGGTGCGGACAGACCGGAATATTGGAATGTTGGAATAGTGGAATATTGGGGAAGAACAACAACCAAAAGCCTGGAGATGAGTGTGCCGCAAGACGGCTTTATCGCTTTGAAACCCATCATTCCATCATTCCATTATTCCATTATTCCAACTTTTTCAGGAAATGGTTTACTGGCTGCACCGTCGTCTCTGACCTGGTCCAGAGGGCCGGGATTTCCACGTCACATTAAAATGAACCCGGTTTTCGCTCGACTTTCCGTTTTTCTCATCGTTTTCTTTGTATCTGTGCTTGTGCCGGGGTTTGTGCACGAGACTCTCTCCGGCGCTGAAGAGCGCGGCGCGAATCGGGAGTTCAGATTTCCAAAACTCAACCCTGCCCATGAACATATGCGATTGCTGCTTGAAAACGCCGTCCGCTATGTAGACCCGATTCACGGCATTGCAGACCATGTTTCCGGATACCCGGCCGAAGGCTGGAATCCACCTCTTCGCACCTTCACGCAGCTCACGGCCATCGGCAAGTGGACCGAGCTCCTGGCGAATATTGCCGCCGGCTACGCGGACAATCCTTACATCTCAAGAGAGTCAGCCCTGTCGAACCTCTCCCTTGTCATGAAGAGCCTGCGCGCGGATCAGAAAAACCCCTCCCTCTCAGCCAGAGGACTTCTGGTTAACTTTATCTCTATTGATGGGGCGGAGAGAACAGGGCCCCTCCAGGAAGACATAGAAAAGCGCGAATTCATCGAAACCTTTGGAGAGAAGGAAGGCAGCGCCATCTGGCAGGCCCTCGTGGAAAAGGGATGGATCCTGCCCGAGGGACAGAGACAAAGAGGAAAGATCAAAAGAAGTGAACAGTACGGCGCCGTTCACTTCGACGGCGTGCTTGCACCATTCGCGCAAGAGCCCTTAAAATCCAGCATCATGGGGATTCTCGATCAACGGGTCGTGCTCGTCATATTCGGAGACAACGTCAATCTGACAGCCTCTCTGGCGAAATCCGTGGGAGCCCTCATGAAACCTGAGATCAAGGATCATCCGCAGGCTTCCGCCTTGAGAGGGGAGATGGAGAGTTTTGTCGACGCTCAGAAATGCGGGTATGAACACCTGTTCGATCCGCAGACCGGCACGTTCTACTTCGGATGGAATGCGACAACGGACCGCATGGTCGGATGGGATGACGGGCAAGGAAACTGGGTGGGCGGACAGATGAATTATTTCATCAACGAGTTCCGCGGTCCGTGGATACTTACCGTGCTGAGATACGGCTTGCCCGAAGCCTCCATTCGAAACGCAGGATTCAAAATCAAACCCTACAAAAAAATCGACGGCAGAGATATCCACGCGCTTGCCGCATGGGAGGGCTCAGCATTTCAGTTGCTTGGACTCTCTCTTTTCATGCAGGAAAACCTGAATTCAGGCTGGACAAAAAGTCTCGAGAACATTATCGAAATAGAACTGGACTATTCACGCAGGAAGAACCTGCCCGGTTTCTTATCGGAATCATACAGCGGCAATGGCGCCGAATACACAGGGCACATTGGGATTCCGGATATCGCAGTCACCGATAAGCCCCTCATCTCCCATGCCCCCTCGCTTTACACACTCGGCGTCGCATACATGGTAGCCCCTGAGAAGATCGAAGGTTTTCTGGCCGGCCATTGGCCGATGATCTCAGGGTTGCTCACCTCCCATGGCCCCTGGGAAGGTTACAATACATCCACCCGCGAGCCCATCGCATTTCAGACGACGGCTCACACCCTGTCTCTGATTCTGGGGGGGATAGGATCTGCGCATGATAATATGAACCGTTACCTCACTCTGAAGGGACTGACCGGCCGACTTGAAAACCTCTATGAACCGGGTGGTCCTCTGAACTTGTTTTCACCGGGAAATCAGGTGACACCCTGGACTGCAGATCATAAAACGATTCACTTCAAGAGACAAAAAGGAGGGTGCCGATTCCAGGCTCTGCTTGCAGGGACCTGCGGAATCAAATTCGAGGTGCCGGAGGACCGCGGCATAAGCTTGTCCAATGGAACACTGCGGATACGGTACCGCACCAAGACGCCGGTGGAGAATGCTCTTCTTTCCGTCAGGAGAGCAAAGGATGATCCATTTCCAAAACTATCCATACCAATCGAGATATTCACCCGCTTCGAAGCCACAAATGGAGGAGAAAAGGAAATTGAAATCGTTCTTCCTGCGACACCGGCTTTGCACGGGATCAAGGAGTTTTCCCTTGTGTTGGGAAACAGCGGGGAAAAAACCCCGGTAGACATATCCATTTCCCGATTTGACTTCCATCCTTTTGCTTCCGGACTGTCATCCTCGGACAAAGGGAGAACAAGTAAGCAGTAATTCTCGCTAAGGAAAAAGCCCTCTCCTGCCGATAAGGATCTAAAGCAAAGCTCAGAAGGAGCCTTCATGGATCCTCCTCCCAAAGTCCTTGTTGTGGATGACAGCTCCATTGTCAGGAGAGTCTTATCGAAACAACTCGAGAAGTTCGGAGCCGAGGTCACAGATGCCGAAGACGGCCAACAGGCACTGGACAGGGCCCTTTCTTCGAATTTTGATCTGATCATCTCCGACATCGAAATGCCTAACCTTGACGGCTTTGCCTTCTGCGAGAAGCTGAAGGGGAATGCGGGTACAAGAAGCATACCGGTCATTCTCCTCAGCACTCTCGACTCCGACAGGCATATCGACAGGGGCTTCAAGTCAGGCGCAGATGCTTACGTGTCCAAGTCAGAGGCCCGGGAAATTCTTCCTGAAACCATAGAAAGGCTGCTCGAAAAATCGAGGTTTCACCGCAGGCACCAGGTGCTGGTGGTGGACGATTCCATGAGCATTCGCCACCTGGTATCCGAAGCGCTTGAAGGGGCAGGCTTTCGCGTTGTGACTGCCGCCAACGGAAAGGAGGCGATGTCGAAGATTCGAGAACAGAGGCCGGATATCATTCTCAGCGACATCGAAATGGACGAGATGAACGGTATCGACCTCTGTCGAAGGGTCCAGGCCGAGCCTGCCCTTTCCTCCATCCCCTTTGTCATCATGAGTGTCAACAGCGACCGTGCGGTCATGCGCCGTCTGGTGGAACTGGGAGCAGCCAGTTACCTGGTCAAACCGTTCAACCTCGAACAGCTTGTGATAACGGTCGAGAGACTGCTTTCAGACCATTTTCTCATTCTTCTCAAGGAAAGGGAACGGCTCGATTCCGAACGCAAGATGATGCTGGCCGGGATCACCAGTCTCATTGCGGCGCTGGAAGCCCGCGACTCTTACACAAAGGGACATTCCGAGGCGGTGGCAACGCTTCTCGCAGAAATGGGCTCCCGGATGAATGTTTCTCAGGAGGAGATGGAGTCTCTCGGCATTGCAGGAAGGCTGCATGACCTGGGAAAGATCGGCGTACCCGACAGTATTCTCCTGAAACCGGGGCCTCTCAATGAGCAGGAATATGCCATAATCAAGGAACACCCGGTAATCGGTGCGGCAATACTGGGGCCCATTCCCAGCATCAAGCCACTTATTCCCGTCATCCTTCACCATCATGAACGGTTTGACGGCAAAGGCTATCCTGACGGGCTCAAGGGAGAGGGCATCATGCTATGGGCCCGAATGGCTGCCGTTGCGGACACCTACCACGCCCTTACCAGCGATCGTCCTTATCGCCGGGGATTGAGTGTTGATGATGCGCTGGATGTCCTTTACGATGTACGAGGCACCCAGCTCTGTCCTGACTGCGTCGATACTCTGGTGCAGGTGTTAGGGGATTGTTCGATGCACCATGAAGAGCATCGGATTCTTCAGAGGGCAGTAGCCTCCGGCCGCCGTGCATTTCCAGGTTGACTCACCGGATAAAATCATATATCCTTCTCTTATCGATGATAAGCTTCCTCCCCAACGGAGAGGAAGTCTGATCCAACCCTTTCATTAAGTGCGCTCGTACAGATCGGGCAACCGATCTCATTCGCCGGCGGGGTTTTCTCCCTGCTGGTGTCGTGTCCCCGAAAAAGATTAAGAACATGTCGTCTCGACGCCGTCCGGAGATAAATCCAATGCAGAGCATTGATCTCTCCCGGAGCGGTTTTCATTCCGCCAAAGGGCATCGAAGCGGCGTCATCTCGGAGGCCACGACATAGGCTGACAACCTGATGGAAGTGAGGATTCTATGCCGATTTTCTCTCCATGGACTGTAGCGAGATTTGCGTTCCCAGTGGTATTTGTTTTCATTCTCTCCTCTCTATCCGGATGTACTGCACTCAAGCCTCAAGTCGAACAACGGCAAACATCCGAAGAACCCGCGCCGCAAAAGGGCGAGGTCATCCCTCCTGAACCGCCGAAACCCGTGCAACCTGCCCTCAACGACCAACCCGGGGAAAGGGCAAAGGGTAAGCCCTATGAGGTGAATGGTATGACTTACTATCCCCTGTTGACCGCCGACGGTTACGAGGAAAAGGGGATTGCATCGTGGTACGGCCCGTCTTTTCATGGACGAAAGACATCGTGCGGAGAGCGGTTCGATATGCATAAAGCATCTGCAGCCCACAAGCTTCTCCCCATGTATACCCAGATCGATGTGACTAATCTCGAAAATGGGAGAAACATAACGATCACCGTGAACGACAGGGGACCGTTCGTGCCCGGAAGGGTGCTCGACCTCTCCTATGCCGCAGCAAAAAGCCTGGGCATGATCGACAAGGGGCTTGCCAGGGTTCTTATCCGAACTCCCGAAAAGTTTGAAGGACAAGAGGATGAGGACATGCTTGGAAGGTTTTTCGTTCATGTCGGTGCATTCGAAAAGAAAGCGGATGCCAAATACCTTATGGAAGACATGAAAACCCTGAAGTACAAACCTTCCACCATCAAGGTTGTCAAGGTGGAGCGGAACGGGGGAACCCTCTGGCGTGTGGAACTTGGTCCGTACAAGACCATGTCTGCCGCCAACACGGCTCATTCCAGGACGGTCAGAGATTATCCTTCTGCGTTTGTCATTGCAGGCGATCGATAGTCACCCTGAATTGGTGACGGCTAAATACCACATCGTATTCTGAATGGAGGGAAATAGCATCATTTCCAGGGACGATAGGGGGAGATGCGACTGGGCCGGGAATGATGAACTGATGATGCGGTATCACGATCTCGAATGGGGGGTCCCTGTCCATGAGGATCGGAAATGGTTCGAGTACATTGTGCTGGACGCGTTCCAGGCAGGACTGTCCTGGAAGACCGTGCTTCACAAACGTGAGGCTTTCAGAAAAGTCTTTTCCGGCTTCGATCCGGCAAAGGTCGCCCGCATGAACCGCAAGCGGGTCGACGCGGCGTACTCCAATCCATCCATCATACGGAACCGCATGAAGATCGAAGCGACCATCCGCAATGCAAAGGGTTTCCTTAGACTGCAGGAAAAGCATGGGTCGTTCGACGAGTTCATCTGGGCGTTCACGGCCGGCAAGGTGATTCGCAACAGGTGGAAGAGCATAGCGGAGATACCTCCGTCCACGGCTCTTTCCGACACGGTCAGCGCGGCGTTGAAGCAACAGGATTTCTCTTTCGTTGGAACAACCATCTGCTATGCGATTCTTCAATCCGGAGGAATCGTTAACGACCATCTCGTTCACTGCTTCCGGTATGATGAACTTGAGTGAACCGGCTCTGCAAAAAGCCTTTTTACTTGCCATGATTTTCCTCAAAAGATATCCTCCATTCCAACAGGGACTTGGCGGGGTTCTCCCCGCCCCTCTCTCCAAAGTCGCACCATGAACCGCTTACAGGAAACATTTCAGTCGACCTCTTAAGGAGCGTACGGCCGACCGGATCCATGGAGGTGAGCAATGGGTGAAGAAAAGAGCGATGGACGGCTTACACTCTCACAGAAGTATGAACAGGCTGCCTCCATCATATCCCGCCAGGGCATTCTGCCGCTCCCGGTGAGCGATACCACCGTCTCCATACTGAAAAATGTCATTGAAGACAAAGAGGAAGAGCTGGATCTGATTTGCGCCTTTGCCCGCAAAGGATCGCAGACCCTGGAAGAGCTGAAGGAATCGAGCAGGCTCACTGAGAAACAGATAGAGATCCTGGCAGCAAACCTGTCAGCAAAGGGGCTCCTGTTCAACCAGCCGAGTTCCTCCGGCCTCATGGTGTTCCGCTTGCTGCCTCTCATGAATGTGGGTTTGCTCGAGTACAAATTCATGGGCCCGCTCAAGGGCGACAAAAAGGAACTGGAGCTGGCACGGTTGTTTGAAACGCTCATGTCCGAAACCCGTGACCAGATCCAGGCCAATTACGAATCCTTGGGCCCCATTTTCGAGAGCGCCCCGCCTGTGGACCGGACCGTCCCGACGAGGACGAATCAGGAAGGCAGGCCCATCAGGATCATTCCGGTCCAGAGGACGCTCGAAACACCGACAGAGGTGATCGTGCCGACCCAGAAGATCGAGGAGATTATCGAGAAGTTCGATGAGATTGCGGTCGGCTATTGTTTCTGCAGGCAGCGGCGTGCGACGCTGGGAGAACCCTGCAAAACCGAAGCTCCTTTGCAGAACTGCTTCACTTTCGGCAAGTCCGCGCGCCATACGGTGAGCCAGGGTTTTGCAAAGGCCGTCACCAAAGAGGAAGCCCTGAGGATCATGAAAGAGGCGGAAAATGCGGGGTTGGTGCACAAGGCATTTCACCCGGGGTCAAACATGGACCGGCCCGAGACCAGCATCTGCAATTGCTGCAAGGACTGCTGCGACGGCGTAAGGCTCTGGCGCGAGGGCACCTTGCCCCTCATCAACGCGACGTATTTTCTCTCGGTCATCGACAAGGAGATCTGCTCGGGCTGCGGCGCGTGCGGTGATCGTTGTCCCACGGATGCGATAAGCCTGGATGATGATGGAAAAGCAATTCGGGATGAGGGCCGCTGCCTGGGATGTGGAGTTTGCGCCCGCTTTTGCCCGGAGGGAGCCATAGCTTTGAAGGAAGGATTGCGGAGGGTTTTCATTCCTCCGCCTCGGAGAGCATAACTCTCAGGGTTTTCGCCGCATCCGATTGAAGCCGTACACGAGCCGCCGAAGGGCCATCCAGTTGGTCCCGAGGGCCAGCACGATCAATGCGACGCCCAGGATGATTCCCGGCCGGAACAAGGGCGGAGTGGAGGACCATTCAATCAACCCGTTCACTATACCGGCAAGACCCATGAAGAGCAATGTTTCCGGCCGCTCCCAGAATCCGACGGAACAGGTATTGTTCAAACCTTCGGCCCTGGCCTGAGCGTAGTTCCCCATCAGGATGCCGAAACCAAGCCAGAAAAAGAGTATTACAGTGGTGAAATCAAGCGCGCCCCTGCGGTGGTAATAGAGCAGCAGGCCGAAGACAAAGAGGAAGTCGGAATACCGGTCCAGAACGGAGTCGAGAAACGCCCCGGCAGAACCCGCATTGCCCGCAGACCTCGCCATCTGCCCGTCCAGGGTATCCAGAAACCCCGATACAATGATCAGAAATCCACCCCAGAAAGGATCATAGGCTAGGGCAACGCAGGCAACGACCGCGGCTGCAGCCGCGATCATGGACATCAGGTAGTGCCCGACGCCCAGACGCAGGAAAACGTTTGCCGCAGGCTGAACGGCCAGCCTTCGGTATGTCGAATGAACAGAGCTCGTCCTGAACATGCATAATACATAGGCCGCCTGCAAAGGTTGTCAACAGGAGCGGTTTCCTGGACTGCCTTTCCGTATATCGGCGTATACGGACATTATTCCCTGATATCCTTTCGTTTTCTATTCAACTCCCCTTTTTGCCGTATCACTGTTCATAGGGCTCGCGTCATCCATTTCACTGCCCCCTCACCTGCACCCCTGCAATAGCCTGTAATAATGGCATATTTTTTACTCCTATTTTTTCCTATCTCTCCAACATTTGGAACAGCGTTTGCTCTTTCCTCTTTTGGAAACAGGAAGGATGATCGCTGCAAGAGCGTCATCTGCCGAGACATTCGTTAACCAAGGAGGCATAGCCATGAACCAACCGCAAGCAGTCATGGGGGCAGGCACGCCATGGCAACCCCGGATCCTCCTCATGGAGGATGAACTCAACATGGCGCAGGGCCTGCAGATGGTCCTGCAGGAGGTGGGATATGCCGTGGACCTGGCAAGGACAGGTCGGGCGGCTTTGGAAAAATTCAGCCAGAAACTCTTCGACCTTCTCGTTGCCGACCTCCGGCTGCCGGATATCGACGGCATGGAGGTTATCAAGACGGTGAAGGAGAAGAAACCCGAGACGCAGGCCATCGTCATCACGGGATATCCAAGCGTTGCCTCGGCCGTGACCGCGGTAAAGCTGGGGGTCCATGAATATCTGCGCAAGCCCTTCACCCAGGACGAATTCATGGCCGCCGTTGAAGGGGCTCTGAAGAAGAAAGAGGCCTCCATAGAGGCGATCCTCGTGGAGAGCGAGAGCGAAAGGCTCATCCAGGAGCAGGAGGTAATAAGGGTGCTGGACAGGGCTTCCGCGGACCCGGAATTCTGGCACGAGTTGATGGAAATGGGCTCCCTGGCCCTCAATGACTACCGTCTTTCCATGGAGGCGAAAGCCGCAATCGCCTCCGGCGACCTCAATTGGATCAGGAAGCATCACAGGAGTGAACTCACCAAAGAGCAGCTGAAGTTCATCTACAAGCGCCTCGAGAGAGAGGCCTGGTAAGGAGACTGAAGGGGAGGAACCAACCTATGGGGGAATCTGTCTTGCGAGCAGGATTTTCCGTGGAGGTCCGCGGGGCGGAAGAGTCTTTGTCCGGGATTCTGCGAATCGTCGAGGGGAGGCCCGACAACCTCATCCCGCTCCTGCAGAGGGTCCAGAGAGCGCTGGGGTACCTGCCGGAATGGGCGCTGCTGGAGGTGTCGGATCATCTCGGCCTTCCATCTGCCAGGGTATTCGGAGTTGCGACCTTCTACTCCCAATTCCGACTCCAACCCATCGGGCGGCACATCATCCGCGTGTGCCGTGGAACGGCCTGCCATGTACGGGGGTCGAACCGGATTCTGAAGGAGATCCAGAATCATCTTCGGGTGCTTCCCGGAGAAACAACGGAGGACCGGCTCTTTACCCTGGAGACGGTTGCCTGCTTCGGGTCCTGCGCGCTGGCGCCGGTGATGGTTGTGGATGACACAGTCCACGGCCGCATGAATCCATCAAAAGCCCTCGCAATGCTCCACTCGCTTAGAGAGGAGGCAACAGAATCATCCGTGATCGAGAGTTGTGATTCGCTTCTAACCGCCCCAGGAGGAGAACCATGGACTATGCATCCATGAAGGCCATTGCCGACAGGCAGTGGAGTTCGCTCGCATCGCTTGCCCAGCCGCTGATTTACGTAGGAATGGGAACGTGCGGTAAGGCCGCGGGGGCCGAAGCAATTCTTTCCGCACTCGAGCAGGGTCTGAAGCGGATGTCCATCCTGGGCCGCATCATTCAGGTGGGATGCATCGGCATGTGTTACCTGGAACCGCTGATGGCTGTGCGCAAACCCGACCGCCCCTTCATCTATTACGGCAATCTCACTGCGGAAAGGACGGAGGAGATCCTCTCGAGTTACCTCCTGAAGGACGATCCCAAACCCGGCCTGGCAATATGCACCCTCGGCAAGGGTTCCATAGAGGGGGTGCCAGCCTTTTCCGAGCTTCCGATGATCCGTCCTCAAGTGCGGATTGCCCTCCGCAACTGCGGTCTGATCGACCCTGAAAACATCAACCACTACATCGCCCAGGGAGGCTACAGCGGTCTCCAGCGGGCGCTTGGGATGTCGCCCGAAGAAGTCATCCAGGAGATGAAAGACTCCGGACTGAGAGGACGTGGCGGAGCTGGATTTCCCACGGGTTTGAAGTGGGGCTTTGCACGAAAGGCGGAGGGCGGAACCAAGTACTTTATCTGTAACGCCGACGAGGGAGACCCGGGGGCCTTTATGGATCGCTCCCTCCTGGAGGGGGACCCTCATTCCGTCCTGGAGGGGATGCTGATCGGCGGTTATGCAATCGGTGCACAGGAAGGATATGTCTATGTGCGCGCGGAGTACCCCCTGGCCATCAGGCGGCTGGAGACTGCCCTCAGGCAGATGGAGCAATATGGGCTGCTGGGGGAAGAAATCCTGGGAAGCGGCTTTCGCTTCAAAATCAAAATCAAGGAAGGGGCCGGCGCCTTTGTCTGCGGCGAGGAGACCGCCTTGATGGCCTCCATAGAAGGCAGCCGGGGCATGCCGCGGTCACGCCCGCCCTTCCCGGCACAGGCAGGGCTCTGGTCCTTGCCCACCAATATCAACAACGTGGAAACCCTGAGCAATGTCTCCGCCATACTGGCGCGAACCGCGAAGTGGTATGCGGGATACGGTACGGAGAAAAGCCGTGGAACCAAAACCTTTTCCCTGGCCGGCAACGTGAATCGCACAGGTCTCATCGAGGTCCCCCTGGGAATCAGCCTGGGGGACATTATCCACGGTATCGGAGGGGGCGTGCCCAAGGGGAAAAGGCTCAAGGCGATCCAGACCGGCGGTCCTTCAGGCGGGTGCATTCCAGCAACTCTCCTGAACCTGCCCGTGGATTACGAAGCCCTCGCAGCGGCAGGCTCCATCATGGGCTCAGGCGGCATGGTGGTCATGGACGAAGATACCTGCATGGTGGACATGGCGCGCTACTTCCTGACCTTTACCCACTCGGAGTCATGCGGCAAGTGCTTGCCCTGCCGGCTCGGCACCAAACAGATGCTCCAGATACTGGAAGACATCTGCGGCGGAAAGGGGCAACCGGAGGACATCGCACGGTTGGAGGATCTGGCCCAGGCCATGCAGAAAGCCTCCCTCTGCGGCCTGGGACAGACCTCCCCCAATCCGGTACGCACGACCATGCGCTATTTCCTCCCGGAGTACGAAGCACATATCCGGGAAAAGCGGTGTCCCGCAACCGTATGCGCGGCCCTTTTCACCTCGCCATGCCGCCACACCTGCCCCGTAGGCATGGACATCCCCGCCTATGTGTCCCTCATCCGCGAGGGCCGGCTGGATGAGGCCTACGGAGTGATGCTGCAAACCAACCCCTTCCCTTCCGTCTGCGGCCGGGTCTGCGACCATCCCTGTCAATCGAAGTGCCGTAGGGGGACGCTGGACGAACCGGTCGCCATCAAAAACCTGAAGCGCTATGTGACCTGCTATGGGAAACCGCCCGCAGTCAGACACTCGCCTCCGGCCTTTTCGTCACGGATAGCCGTGGTCGGCGGAGGGCCCGCCGGAATGACGGCCGCCGCCGACCTGCAGAGACGGGGGTACGGCGTCACCCTGTTCGAGGCGCTCCCTGAGCCGGGCGGGATGATGCGGTACGGGATCCCGGAGTACAGGCTTCCCAAGCAGGTGCTCAGGAAAGAAATCGATGGACTTCTCTGTCTCGGCATCGAACTCCGTGCCTCCACCCGCGTGGGCCTGGACGTCTCCTGGTTCATGATCCTGGAAGAGTACGAGGCGATCTTTCTGGCCGTGGGCGCGCAGAAAAGCACGCCGATGGGAATAAAGGGAGAAACCCTGGCGGGTGTTCAGGGCGCCGTGGAATTTCTCAGGCAGGTCAACTCGTCCCAGGTCACCGGGATTGGGGATCGGGTTGCCGTTATCGGCGGAGGCAATGCCGCGATCGACGCCGCACGGACGGCCTTGAGAATGGGGGCCGGGGATGTTCATATCCTCTACAGGAGATTGCGGGAGGACATGCCCGCCCTTCGGGAGGAGATCCGCGCAGCCGAAGAGGAAGGGGTCCGGCTAGAGTTTCTGGTTTCCCCAGAGGAGATACTGGGTTCGGACGGCCGGGTCCATGAGATCGTATGCCGGCGCATGCGGCTCGGGGAGTACGATTCGACGGGCCGCAGAAAACCGGTGGACGATCCGGAAGCCGCTTTCTCCATGCAGGTGGACCAGGTGCTCACGGCGATCGGCCAGTCCACTGAACTGCCGTTTGGAAGCCGCGCCGGAGTGGGAATATCCACGACCGGGCTTGTTTCGGTCCGAAAAGGGGTGCACACCGGTACCAGCCATCCGAAGGTTTTTGCAGGGGGAGACGTGGTGACCGGCCCTGGAAGCGTGATATGGGCCATTGCCGCCGGGCACAGGGCCGCCGATGAGATAGACCGCTCCATAAGGCTGAAGAAGGGGGCTGCTCCCTATATCCCGCCACCGGAGGAGAGGATCGAGATCTCCATGGACCCGGGCCAGGAGGTGATGGAGAGGGGTCAGGAACCAATGGATCTCCTTGGACTGGAAGACCGGCTCAGGGGTTTTGACGAGGTGGAGCTGGGCTACACCCCTGAGCAGGCGCTCAGGGAGGCCGCTCGATGCCTGCGCTGCGATCTCCGGATTGAGGAAGCCGAGGAGGAGAAAGCGCTTTGCATGGAGGCGAAGAATTGAATGGATTGAACCGCGAAGGCGCGAAGGACGTGAACAAGGACCTGGTGCACTTTGCGTCCTGGCGGTTCAAGCGGAGAGCACCAAGGTTCAAAGGAGGAAACATTGAAACGGATCGAGCTCACCATCAACGGCCGGAAGGTAAGGGTCAGGAAGGGTGCAACCGTCCTTGAAGCGATCAGGAAGGCATCCATCTATGTTCCGACGCTCTGTGACGATCCGCTTCTCAAACCTTACGGGGCCTGCCGTCTTTGCATTGTCGAGATCGAGGGCCTTCGAGGCCTGCCCACATCATGCACCACCCCTGCCGAAGAGGGAATGTCCGTCCACACGGAGACAGAGGAAATTCAGAAGATCCGCAAATCCATCGTCGAGATGACCATCGCGGATCATCCCCAGGATTGCCTCACCTGCGACAAGAGCGGGACATGTCTGCTCCTGAGCGTGGCAAGGTACGTGGGGGTGGAAAAGGGTCTCATCGAAAGGGTGCGCCGACCGCTTCAAAGGCCCATCGATACCTCTCACCCTGCCTTTGATCTCGATCGAAACAAATGCATCCTTTGCGGCAAATGCGTCCGGGTCTGCAACGAATTGGTGGGATTGGGCGCAATCGATATCGCTTTTCGCGGGGCTCAGGCAAGGATCAGCCCCTTCGGGTCCAAATCCATGGCCGATTCGGTCTGTCAGAGCTGTGGAGAATGCGTGGAAAGGTGTCCTACCGGGGCCCTGACGGTCAAACATGCCCTCCCCCCGGAGAGGGAGGTCGCAACCATCTGCCCATATTGCGGGGTCGGCTGCTCCATTATCCTGGGAATCCGGGGGAGGAAGATCGTGCGGGTGAAGGGGGACGGCAAAAGCCCTGTCAATCACGGGGAGCTTTGCGTGAAGGGCCGCTTCGGCCTGGGGTTCGTGGATCACCCTGATCG